>OBVD01000073.1_pt1 | contig 118016 bp, 105 predicted proteins | sample 1495031 | NCBI WGS metagenome assembly OBVD01 (sample SAMEA2579967, study PRJEB22360) | human gut metagenome
ACCCACGACCTTCTGTTCCGGAGACAGACGCTCTATCCACTGAGCTACAAACCCGTGCGTCAAACTACTTTACACTGCCTTGAGATGAAAGCGACACTTTTTACGGAAAAACGATCTTCGAATCTCGGATCATTATTGCGAAAACATAGCTACGGCGGGTCTTTCGACAGCACACCCAACCCTAGAGGGGAAATAACGGGCATAGAACGGGGAAGGAACGAGAGATAGCGTGCGCCACAACGAAATTTGTAGCACCATAACACCATTTGAAGCGTCTTTTCCACTAAACTGAAAATATGGTTGAGGATTCAGGCAGAAATATAGGCGATTTCGAATACACGCGCCGTTTTTTCTGCCGTGCCCTGCCGACGCAGTTGGATGATAACGACAGTCCGACGCTGATCATACAAAGTTATTACGTGCATCAGGATAATTACGCGCTGCGCGTGCGATTGAAAACAAAGTCCGTCCGCATTGCCATGACTCCGGACCTCGACCCGCTGGCTGTGCTCGAAAAGTATCGCGACGAATTCCGGCTTGGATCAGTCACCGTGAAAGGGCCGTCCGTGGGAGGCACGCGATATGAGGCGAGCCGCGATTTGGATTCGCGCATCGCAGGGGAGCTCATCAAACGCGGCGGACACGTGACCATCAAAAACCGTTTCACCGACTGGATCGATGAGGACGGCTGGAACATCGACGTGTTCGGAGGCACCAACGCTCCCCTGATCATTGCGGAAGCGGAACGTATCGGGCCGGTCACCAATCTGGTGATCCCGAAATTCTGCACCACCGAAATCACCGACCAATCGCGGTTCAGCAATGAAGGGCTTGCCGCGAATCCATATTCACGATGGAAATCCGAATTCGAAGACGAACTGGAAGCAGACGGACCGCAATTCCTCGACTATTTCGGCACCAACCGTATGGAATAAGTCTTTTAAAAAACAACCGTAGGCCGTAAAGAACGATGTAGTTGCGCAGCCTACGGTTGAGCGGTACCTAAACGGTACCTAAAGTCAATAAACGAATCAGTACATGAGCGTGGCGAGGCGACGGCGGGCGCGCTTCAAACGCTCGTCGGTCGGCTCAGGAATCGTGAAATATTCCAGCAGACGCTTGCGCACCGGTTCAATATCGGCCTTATGGCCGGCCGCAACGAAATCCAGCAAACGATCGAACGCATCCTGGATCTGACCGCCGATCATATCAATGTCAGCGACGGCAAGCTGTGCTTCAACATCATCGGGATTGTCGGCAGCGGCGGCACGCACCTCACGCACGTTCGCATTGGCGGAACGGGCCAACAGCAACGCCTTCGCACGCTCGCGGGCGGCACGCGCATCGTTCGGATCGGCTTCAAGCACCTTCTCGTACGCGGCTGCGGCGCCAGCGTAATCGCCCTGCTGTGCCAGCATATACGCCTCCTGATGCTCCGGAGGCACCTGCTCCTGGGCGCCGGCAGCGGAAGCCGAGTTTGCCGCATCGGAATTCGGATCGCCGGAATACGGCGCGGAACCGGTCACACCGGCCTGCTGCGCGGCTGCGACCAGATTCGGAATCACCGCGTCCACGATCTGCTGCATTTCCTCAGCGGACGGCAAGCCCTGCAGAATCGGCATCGGACGGCCGTTGATCAACGCGAACAATGCAGGCGCGCCCTGCACCTGGAACGCCTGCGCGATCGACGAATTCGACGCGATATCGATACGAGACAGCTGAATCTGGCCGTTCAGCTGGTTCACGGCATCGCCCAGCTGGCGTGCCATGTCGAACAGGCGATCATCGGTCGGCACCCACAGCAGCAACAGGATCGGGAACGTGGCCGACGTCTGCACCATGGCCTGGAACGTGTTCTCCGTGGTGTCGATCACATAACCGCCTGCGGCCGGAGCGCCTCCAGCCTGCCCCGGTTCAGCCTTCACCTGATGCTTCAACGCTTCAAGATCGACGGCTCCCGCCAAGGAAACTCCCGGATTAAACGGCCTTTGACCTGCCATGCTTGCCTCCTAAATATCAACAATCAACAACATTAAGCGCCCGGCGTAACACGCATTGCAAACGTTCGCCCCAAGCTTACGCGCATTCGTGCGACTGCCACGATCACAGTGCCTCAACACGAACCGGCTGGCGCTCGGAACCGACTGCAGTGATCTTCGCGTCAGAATTTGCCGGAGGCACGTACAGCGCGACCACATTCACATACGTGGTTTTCATGGTGCTGGTGGCCTGACCGTCGCCAAACAGCGCTTTTTCCGCATCGGAAGCAGGCTGCGACTCACGGCCGGAGCCAGCTGAACGCGTCCATTCGGAATTGATCTGCGCCACCACCAGATCGCCACCATCCGCGGAACGCATAACGCTGATGGCATCGTCAACCGGTGTGAACACCTGCTGCTGCGATCCCTCGTTCAGCTCCATGGCCTTCTGCACCTGTTCGGTCAGATCGGCAAGCTTCGTACGCAAATCGTCGTCGGCAAACTTCTGCGCATACTGGCTGGACGCACCATTCTGCAACACGTCGGCATACGCGGCGACCGCATCCTTCGGAGTCATGACCAGACCGGTGTCTTTTTCCGTTCCCTGCTCGCTACCGGTTTTGGAAATCTCAAAACTCGGCATCTTCACGCCCGAAAACAGTCGTGCCACACCCCACAACTTGTAGTTCTGACGTGCGGAATCCTGGCGGAACACCAGCAGACGCTTGGACTGCTGGTCATCCGTGGTGGAAGTGATGGAAAACACCGAACGCGGCCATCCACTGTCCGTGGAAATCACGGCCTGCGCAAGATCAGTTGGAATCGTGGTCTTGCGGTCAAGATTGCCCGTGACCTGCGCCACATGAAGTTCGCTAGTGCGAATCTCAAGTTCCGGCCCCTCCAAAATCGAACCGAGGGCGTCGATATTGCGATCGTTATTGCACTGGTCAAGCGTTTTGAGAATATTCGTACGGATGGTTTTCTCTTGCTTGGCGGTCAGATTCGGCGCGTCTTGACGTTGCGTGGTTTTCGGCTGCGGCAGCTGCCCCTCGCATCCGCACATGCCAACGACCATTCCCAATGCGAGTACGGCCGCCGCGATTACGTTGAAACGCTTCTTCATCACTTGGCCTCCTCGTTGTCAGGTTCGTCGGACTTGTCGTTGTCGGATTCGTCGTTTTCGGATGTTTCGTTGGATCCGACCGACTCGGTCGTTACGGCCATTTCGTCAACTTCGTTAGGCACGTTGATTTCATCGGATACCGCGAATTCTACAGATCCCGAGGCCGCTGCGGCCGCACTGCTTTCCTCTTGTGCGAGACGTGCGAAATATGCGGCAAGCTCGTCTTGCGAAATCACGGAAGTCTGTTCGAAATCGTCGTTTTCTTCAACACCATCAGCGTCAGCGTTCTGCTGATCGGCAACGAGATTGCGCGCGCCGGGATCGACAATCGTAGGCTGCGCAACTTCGTTTTGGCTATTTTCCGAACCACTCGCGCGATGCCCAGCATGACGACGACGCTTACGCTTCGGCCCGCTCTTTTCGCTACGGGCGGCACTCGCTTCGGCGTTCTTCACCCATGCGGCAACCTCGTCATCGTCACCCTGCGTGGAACCGATGCCGTCAACCATGGCAAACGCGCGCTTGTTGCGACGCTTATGCGGAGGCATGGCAAACACGGAAGCCGAAAGCACCGCAAGTATCGCCAGCAATCCGCCGGAAAGATAGAACGGCATGGCGAAATTCAGCATCGAACGACGGTTCCAATCAAGTGTGACCGAACCTCCCTTGCGATTGCCATAATCGATAATTGCAACGGAATCCTCGGCATTATTCGTATTAGCACCCTTGAACTGCATATCAACGGAACCGGCATTGCATTTGACGGTGCGCCACATGTCGGAATCCTGGAAGGCGACCTGGCCTTCGGAATTATCGGCGGTGCCCTGAGCCGTGGTCTTCAGCGTAGACAGGGTGGACCAGTCGGACAGTCCGGTGACGCGCGTGTATTTGGATCCCGCGATCCATCCGGCGATATCGCGGGCGGAACCGATGGCGATGCACACGTTCGCGGATTTGTCGCGCGACTTCGCCGAAATGGTGACGCGATCGTCAACCAATTGCAGCACATTCGGATCGGTGACCACATACTGCGATCCCGTAACCGAGGCGGACGCCGTGACCTGTGCCGAGGGCTTCCAAATCGTCGCGTTCAAGACGCCAAGCACGATGCAAGCAATGGCAAGCAAGCCGAAAATAGGCGTGACAATGCCGCGCATAATCTTGGCGTGTCGCGTGGGACCCGCCTTGGACTGCGGCTTTTCCTGTTCTTCCTGCAATAAAGTCATAGCATTCACTATTCTACATTGCCTCTCTGCAAAAGCCTGAAAAAACTATGAAAATCAATGATTGCCACTAAAGTGGAACCTATGCGCAAATCTACTCTTTTCAAAGCCGTCGCAGCCGCCTGCACAACGATCATGTGCTTGGGTTTCGCGGCATGCGGAAGTTCCGACACGAAGTCTGATTCCTCCTCCGATTCATCTTCGTCTTCTTCCGATTCCTCGTCGAAGATGAATCAGATCGCCGGTGTGACCGCCACGGGCAAGCCCGGTGAGAAGCCGACTGTCTCCTTCAAAACCCCTATGACGGTGGAAGACAACAGCTACGTCGTATTGCAGAAAGGCAATGGCGACCAGATTGAAGACGGCGACCGCATATGCACGCAGGGTATCGCCATCAATGTCAAGGATGGTTCCGAACTCATGAGCACCTGGGAGAAAAACACCCCCGATTGCTCTACGGTGGTCACCTCCGACACCAGTCAGATGACTGAGGATTATTACAACATTTTCAAGGATCAGAAGCTTAACGCCACGCTTGCGTTCGGTGTGAACGATTCGAATTCCGCTGGCACCTCCTATTTGATGGTGCTCACGATCGTGTCGAAGTCGAAGGATCTGACGAAGGCAACGGGCACGAAGGTGCTTGACGTTCCTGCCGATCTGCCGAAGGTGACGCTTGCGAAGGATGGCAAGCCGTCGATCGATATGAACGGATACAAGGGTTCCGACACGTTGATCTCGCAGGATTTGATCAGGGGCGAAGGCGCCGAGGTCAAGGATACGCAGACCGTGATCGCGCACTATACCGGCTGGCTGCTTGACGGCACACAGTTCGATTCCTCGTGGGATCGCGGTGCTTCGTCGAGCTTCTCGCTTGATGAGGTGATCACCGGTTGGAAGCAGGGCTTGGCAGGGCATACCGTCGGCTCGCAGGTGCTGCTGGTCGTGCCGCCGGACCTTGGCTATGGAGACAAGGATTCCGGCAAGATTCCAGCGAACTCCACGTTGGTCTTCGTAGTCGACATCCTCGCCGCCTACTGATCTACATCACGATTCGCTTATAAAAAACTCCCTGCATAACAACAGGGAGTTTTTTATAAGCTAGAAGAGTCGTAGGGAGTCGTCTTCGGCACCTTTCATTTCGTCATAGTCGAGGATCAGGCAGTCGAAGCCGCGGTCCTGAGCGAGCACGCGGGCTTGCGGCGTGATGGTCTGCGCGGCGAAAATGCCACGCACGGGGGCCAACAGCGGGTCTCGGTTCAACAGCTCGCAGTAACGGGTGAGCTGCTCCACGCCATCGATGCCGCCGTTACGTTTGATTTCGATGGCAACATGCTTGCCACTGCCGTCGATGGCCATAATGTCGACCGGTCCGATGGCGGTCGGGTATTCGCGGCGCACCAATGTCGCACCTTCCCCGATGCGTTCGATCTGTTCGGCCAGATACTTCTGCAGATGGTCTTCGACACCGTCTTTGATCAGCCCCGGATCTTCGCCCAAATCGTATGTTTCGTCGGAATAAATATGCTGCAATGTCACTTCGAGCACGTCATTGGATTTATCCGCCGAAGCACGAATGACTTTCTGCGGAACCTCCGTAGTCACGTCGTCGTCGGCATGTTCCGGAGTGATGTCTTTGATGGTGCAGGGCGCCGCCATCCAGTTGAGTGGCTTGTACGAACCAAGTTCGGAGAAAATCAGCAGACTGTTATCGGCTTTGATAAGCAACACACGCTTGGCGAGCGGCAAGGACGCATTCAAACGCCCGGAATATTCGGCAGAGCAATCAGCAACAATAATTCGCACGAGGCACTACCCTACCATGATTGTCGTAAGCCATGAATCCCACGATATGTACAATCCTATTTTTGTTTTGATTAATCTTTTTTTTTTAAAAAAAAAACAGTCCGTCTGCTGCAACTACAGAATCGCAATCATATGCAATTGCTGCAATCGCAACAGACGGACCGTCAGAAGTATGCTACCGAGTGCTACTCTGCCATCTTGACGTCACGTCCACGCTCAACCGCAACGGTGAGCTTGTTCGAATCGAAGGAGATGAAACCGTCGGTCACTTCGAAGGAGCGACGGCTGCCATCCGGATCCACCACAACGATGGTTCCTTCCTTGATTACGGTCAATACAGGCTCGTGGTTGGGCAGGATGCCCATTCCGCCTTCAGAGGCAGGAATGGTGACGGACTTCGCCGTACCGTGCCACACGGGGTGGTCGGCGGCGACGATGTTCACCTGCATTGTCAATCCGGCCATCACGCACCGTATTCCTTCTGCATGTCGTGCCACTTCTTCTCGAGATCGTCGATGCCGCCGATACCGGAGAATGCCTGCTCCGGAACGTCGTCGTACACGCCGTCGCAAATGCGGGTGAACGCTTCGATGGTCTCATCGGCCGGCACGTAGGAGCCCGGACGACCGGTGAACTTTTCAGCGACGTAGAAGTTCTGGCCGAGGAACTGCTCGATCTTACGAGCGCGGTTCACGGTGGTCTTGTCTTCTTCGCCGAGTTCGTCGATACCGATCAGAGCGATGATGTCCTGCAGCTCCTTGTTACGCTGCAGAATCGCCTTGACGCGGTTCGCGCAATCGTAGTGAGCCTGGCCCACGTAACGCGGATCAAGGATTCGCGAGGTGGAGCTCAGCGGGTCCACTGCCGGATAGATACCCTTGGAAGCGATGTCACGGGAAAGCTCGGTGGTTGCATCCAAGTGGGCGAAGGTCGTTGCAGGAGCCGGGTCGGTGTAATCATCGGCCGGCACATAGATGGCCTGCAGCGAGGTGATGGAGTGACCGCGGGTCGAAGTGATGCGCTCCTGCAGGGCACCCATTTCGTCAGCCAGGTTCGGCTGGTAGCCCACTGCGGACGGCATACGGCCGAGCAGGGTGGACACCTCGGAACCAGCCTGGGTGAAACGGAAGATGTTATCGATGAACAGCAGCACGTCCTGATTTTGCACGTCACGGAAGTACTCTGCCATGGTCAGTGCGGTCAGCGGCACGCGCAGACGGGTCCCCGGCTGCTCATCCATCTGGCCGAAGACCAGTGCGGTCTTCTCAAGAACGCCAGCCTCATCCATTTCGCCGATCAAATCGTTACCCTCACGGGTACGCTCGCCGACGCCTGCGAACACGGACACACCGCCGTGGTTCTGGGCGACTCGCTGGATCATTTCCTGAATAAGCACGGTCTTGCCGACGCCTGCGCCACCGAACAGACCGATCTTGCCGCCCTGCACGTACGGGGTCAGCAAATCGATGACCTTGATACCGGTTTCGAACATCTGGGTCTTGGATTCCAGCTGATCGAATGCCGGCGGGTTGCGGTGGATAGGCCAACGCTCGGTGACCGTGATGGTTTCGTCATCCTTCTTGTTGAGGATGTTGCCGGACACGTCGAACACGTGACCCTTGGTGACATCGCCAACAGGAACGGAGATCGGACCGCCGGTGTCGAGCACGGTGGCGCCACGAACGAGGCCGTCGGTCGGCTTCAGCGCCACGGTACGCACGGTAGAGTCGCCAAGGTGCTGTTCGACCTCAAGCGTGATCTTCTTCGTGGTTTCGCCCTCTTCGTTGGCGGTGTTGGTCAGCTCAACGGTAAGTGCGTTGTAAATGTCGGGCAGGTGGCCCACCGGGAATTCGACGTCGATAACCGAACCCTGGATACGCGTGACGCGTCCAGTGGTCGGCTCTGCAGCCGTCTCGGGAGCCGCTGTGGTCTGATTCTCAGCCATATGCGTTCCTACTCTTCCTTCTTATTCAGCGCGTCGGCGCTGCCGATGATTTCGGTAAGTTCCTGGGTAATCGAAGCCTGTCGCGAAGCGTTGAGCTTGCGGGTCAGGTCGTCGATCAGGCTGCGGGCGTTGTCTGTAGCCGTATGCATGGCGTTCTGTCGGCTTGCAGTCTCGGATGCCGCCGCGGTGAGCAGGCATTCATGAATACGGGACTGGATGTACTTCGGCAGAATCGCGTCAAGCACTTCGTCGACGCTCGGCTCGAACGCATAAAGCGGGGTCGCGGCATCGGCATCGGATTCGGGCACAGGGCCGGAGTCCTGCTGTTCCGGAAGCACGAGTTCAACGGGCAGCATACGCAGCACGCGCACCTTCTGAACGACCATATTCACGAATTCGGTGAACACAATGTAGAGTTCGGAAACTCCACCTTCGCTCGCCGGCTTCATGTAGGCGTCCATCAGTGCCTTCGAGATGGACTCTGCGACTTCCACGCCGGGCTGGTCGGTATCGCCTTCCCAAGTACCGGCAACATCACGATTGCGGTACTTGTAGTACGTCACACCGCGACGACCATACACATACAGTTCCGGCTGCTTGCCTGCCGCATCGAGGCGGGCCAGCAGCGATTCCGTTTCGCGGATGATCGAGGAGGTGTACGGACCCGCCATACCACGATCCGAGGTGAGGGCGAGGACAGCCACGCGAGGGTTGTCCTCGTCCTTCTTCACGATCGGATGGTCGATATGGGTGTGGGCCACCAGCGCTTGCACGGCGTCGAAAATCGCATCGGTATACGGCTTCGCGTTCAAGGCGACGTCACGTGCCTTGGCGATATGCGAAGACGCGATCATCTCCTGCGCGTTGAAGATTTTCTCCAACGACGCGGTGGAGGCGATCCTAGATTTCAATGCGAGTTGCGAGCCCATGGATCACTTCTCTCCTGCGACGATCTTTTCCTGCTCGACCGGGGTGGCGTTCTTGACGTTAGGCTTCTTCTCGACCAGCGGCTTGCCCGCGCTGGTCACGAAAGTCTCACGGAACGCTTCCACAGCCTTGTCGAGGGCAGCCTCGGTGTCGGCGGTGAAATCTTCGGTCTCGCGGATGGTCTTGAGAATATCGGTGTTGTGGTCCAGGTAGTCCAGCATGGCCTTCTCGAACGGCAGCACGTCGTTCAGCGGCAGATCATCCATCTTGCCATGGGTGCCGGCCCACACGGAGACGACTTCCTGTTCCATGGAATACGGGGAGAACTGCGGCTGCTTGAGCAGCTCGGTCAAGTGGGAACCACGGTTCAGCTGGGCCTTCGAAGCCGCATCCAGATCGGAAGCGAACATGGCGAAGGATTCCAGGGAACGGTACTGGGCCAAGGAGATCTTCAGCGTGCCGGAGACCTTCTTCAACGCCTTGGTCTGTGCCGCGCCACCAACTCGGGACACGGAGATGCCGACGTCGACAGCCGGACGCTGGTTCGCGTTGAACAGGTCGGACTGCAGGAAGATCTGACCGTCGGTGATGGAGATCACGTTGGTCGGAATGTATGCGGACACGTCGTTTGCCTTGGTTTCGACGATCGGCAGGCCGGTCATCGAACCGCCGCCGAGGTCATCGGAAACCTTGGCGCAGCGTTCGAGCAGACGGGAATGCAGGTAGAACACATCGCCCGGGTATGCCTCACGTCCCGGCGGGCGGCGCAGCAGCAGGGAGATCGAACGGTAGGCTTCAGCCTGCTTCGACAGATCGTCGAAGACGATGAGCACGTGCTTGCCGTTGTACATCCAGTGCTGTCCGATGGCGGAACCGGTGTACGGTGCGATGTACTTGAAGCCTGCGGAATCGGAAGCCGGGGAGGCCACGATAGTGGTGTACTCCATGGCGCCGGACTCTTCGAGGGACTGCTTCACCGATGCGATGGTGGAGCCCTTCTGGCCGATGGCCACGTAGATGCAGCGGACCTGCTTCTTCGGATCACCGGATTCCCAATTACGCTTCTGGTTGATGATCGTATCGATTGCGATAGCGGTCTTACCGGTCTGGCGGTCGCCAATGATGAGCTGGCGCTGGCCACGGCCGATAGGCGTCATTGCGTCGATGGCCTTCAGACCGGTGGACATTGGCTCGTCAACCGGATGACGATGCATAACGTCAGGTGCCTGGGCCTCGAGAATACGACGGCCTTCGGTCTTGATCTCGCCAAGACCATCAATCGGGTTGCCTAGCGGGTCCACGACGCGGCCAAGGTAGCCGTCGCCGACGGGCACGGAGAGCACTTCGCCGGTACGACGCACTTCCTGGCCTTCCTCGATACCTGCGAAGTCGCCGAGAATAACCACGCCGATCTCGCGGGCGTCAAGGTTGAACGCCAGGCCAAGCGTGCCGTCTTCGAAGGTCAGCAGCTCATTGGCCATGCAACCAGGCAGTCCCGTCACGTGCGCAATGCCGTCGCCAGCAGTCGCGACATAACCGACTTCCTGAGTCGGGGTATCCGACGGCTTGTACGACTCGACGAACTCATCGAGCGCCTTGCGTATCGTGGTGGGATCAATGGTAAGTTCTGCCATGATCACTCCTTATTGTTGTTTATAAATTCAGTCAAGTCTTGTTTCAGGCTTGTTCACCGTGCGGCGAACCGTCAGGCGGTTGCCTTCACCGTGCGCTGAAGATGCTGCAGCTGTGCGACCACCGTGTTGTCGGTGACCTCGTCGCCCACCTGGATGCGCATGCCACCCATGACGGTCGGATCGACCACCGAGTTGATGTGCACCGGATGACCGGTCTTCGCCGAGTAAATGGCGATGAGCTTTTCCACCTGCTCCTTGCTCAACGGCGTTGCCGTGGTAACAGTGACCATCGATTCGCCCATATGGCGGGAGAATTTGTTGATCAGCCACTGAATGGTCTGCAAGTAGCGGCGATTGCGCAGATTGCAGGTCGCGTGTTCGGCCAGACGCTTGGTCACCTTGGTGAAATCCGCGTCTCCAATCAGGCTGTACAGCAGCTTGACACGGGCTTCACTGGAAACGGTTGCGTCATACAGCTTGGTACGCACGACCGGAAGGTTGAGCAGTGCGGAATGCAACTCTGCGAGCTCGATGGAGACTTGCAAAGTCGTATTGGTGTAATCCGCGTAGTACATCATGCCATCAACGCCGAAATCCTCAACGGCATTGGCGATATCAGACACGCGGCTCCAACGGCGAGACACCAGATCGGACATGATCTCCATCACGAGCGGATGGGCCTGGTCTCCGATCAGAGTCTTGACTACCGCAACCTTGTCTTCGACTGGGCGCGACGGGTCGGTGAGGGCACGTTCAAGCTGGATATTGTGGTCAAGCGCGCTGGTGATCGTGAACAGTTCGTTCCCGATACGCCATGCGTCCTCACCGCTGTCACGCAGCTTGGGGGCCAGCGAGTCACGCGATACGCGGTCTGCGATACGCGATGCTTCTCCTCGCATTGGTCACCTCCCTTTCTTGAAGGTTTCGATCACTTCTTGTCGCTGTCCAAGTCGGCGATCATCTGGTCGATCATCGACGACTGCACATCGTCATTCTCGAGCTTGCTACCCAGGATCTTGCCGGCCAGTGCCGTTGCCAGCACGCCGACCTCACCCTTGAGGCTCACCAGAGCCTGCTGCTGCTGCGATTCGATGGAACGCTGGGCGGTGGCGGTGATCTGCGCCGCATCGTTTTCGGCACGAGTGCGCGCGTCAGCGATGATATGCGATGCCTCCGTACGTGCGTCGTCACGGATCTTGGATGCCTCGACGCGAGCTTTGCTCAGCTGAGCCTCATACTTCGCCTTGGCTTCATCGGCATCTTTCTGGGCCTGTTCGGCCTTGGCGATGCCACCTTCGATCTTGGCAGCGCGCTCATCGAACACGGCCTGGAACTTCGGCAGGAAGAACTTGTAGAAGAACACGGCGACGATGATCAGAATGACCAACGACCAGAAAATGTCGTAGCTTTTCGGAAGGAACAATTCCATTTCGCTAGCTGCGGTCACCATAGTGTCTTCCTCCTTTCATGTTCGTTTGCGTCTTCGGTGTTACCTTGAATCAAGTCTTACTTGATGAAGGCGAGCACGAAGCCGAGCAGTGCCAGCACCTCGACGAATGCCAGACCCAGGAACATGAGGGTCTGCAGACGGCTGCCGAGCTCAGGCTGGCGAGCGGTGCCTTCGATGGTCTTGCCGATCAGGATGCCCAGACCGATGCCAGGGCCGATGGCGGCGAGGCCGTAGCCAACGACGTTCAGGTTGCCGGCAACCTCAGCGAGGGTAACGATATCCATGATTGTTTCCTTTCTGGTTATTGCTTGACAAGAAGCAACAATTAAAAAGCCGGCGGTCAGTCGATCTCCGGATAGCTCATATTGATGTATGCGGTGGTCAGGATGGCGAAGATGTAAGCCTGCAGGCAAGCGACCAGCGCTTCGAACAGGAACATGAACATGCCAGCCGCGAAGGTGACGACGCCGAATGGCATGAACACCTTGTTCACCACATCAATGAGGAAGTACTGCGTGGCCGAAAGGCACAGCGCAAGAATCAAGTGGCCCGAAACCATGTTGGCGAACAGTCGGATCGTCAACGAGAACGGACGGATAATCAGCAGCTCAAGCAGCTGAATCGGGGACAGCAGAATGTAGATCGGGGCCGGAACACCCTTCGGGAAGATCTCATCCCTCAGGAAGTGGCCGAGGCCCTTTTCACGAATGCCTGCAATCCAGTATTGGCAGAAGCACCACATGGCGAATACCAGCGGCAGCGTAATGGTTGCGCTTGCCGCGATATTGAAGCCTGGGATGATGCCACACAGATTGAAGACCAACAACGTGCAGAACACGGTGGTGATCATCGGCACATAACGCTTGCCGCGCAGCTCGCCCATCACCTGATAGACGATGTTGTCACGGACGAATTCGATCAACCATTCGACTGCTCCCTGCCAACGGCTGGGGATGAGCTTTGCACGGCTTGCCGTAATTCCGAGAACCAGCAACATGATGACGGTCGCAAGGATGCGAACGAGGATGATGCGGTTGATGGCGAACGGCGTGCCCTGAAAAACGAACGGATCGGGAAGGAAGTCATCGACACTGGGCATTTCGGGACCATCAGCGATGGTCAGCATGCCCTTTCCCAATGCACCAATCATTCACGCCTCCTGCTCTTGTGTCAGCTGTTAGTTTAACCCAACAACCGAGTCGAATGTGACGTTCTGGTTACTTAACCAAAGCGTACTTCGAAGTGCGCGTCGACGCGAACGGAGTCCCGTGCGACGCATTCGACTCCGAATGGCTGGATAGGATTATTAGCCCGTGTCTAGACAACATCCACACACTTGGGCTTTTCCATACTCCCATTTGGTTTTCCCGGCGTTTCGCAGCAAGCTGTACTAACTAGACACAGCTTTGTGAATCGTCGGATAGCCGACGCAACCAATAGTTTGTTTTACGAAAACAGCATATTGATAAAACGTTTCACCAAGTATATCACATATAACACAGGTGCTGCATATAAAGAAAGAGGGGCCGCATACGCAAGCCCCCACCAGTAAACAGCCGTAAATCACGCGCCAATCACGGCCGCACGTCAATCACATCAATATGCGGATCAATCCACAAATCAATCGCGAATCACGCCATAACCGTCACGCACGAACGGCGCAAACGCGTCGACACGCGGCGAACCCGGCTGATGACGAATCGAACGATCCGTGCCAAGACGCTTCTGCGCACGAAGCTGCGGAACCTCGCTCAAATCGTATGGCGTGGTCTGATACACCCAATTCAGCCAATTGCGCCACAGGAGATTGGCATGGGCGCGCCACGCGAACACCGGCTCCAACTGCGGATCATCATGCGGGAAATAGTTTTCGGGGAACGGCACATTCGTCATGCCCTTCTTCATATCACGCTCATACTCCTCGGCCAAGGTGTACTTGCCGTACTCCCAATGGCCAAGCGCGAACACTTCCGAAAAATCACGGGTGGCGATCAGCCCAGGACCGGACTTCGGACCCCACGTGAGCACCTGCAACTCCGGATTGCGCGCGATATCACCCTCGTCCACCCCCGCAAGGCGAGAATGCGGCTGCAGGCAAATCTCATCGAAGCCGTTCGTCAAAAAGCAGTATTCATCCTGCAAATACTGCGGAAACACGCCAAAAATCTTCTCTGGCAAATTCTCTTTACGCACGTTATAGCGATAATTGAGCGCACCCATCGCGCCCCAGCACAAATACATAGTGGAGAACACATGCGCGGAAGCCCAGTCAAGAATCTGCTTGAACTCATCCCAATAATCGACCTGTTCGAAATCAAGATGCTCAACAGGGGCACCCGTCACCACGAAGCCGTCGTAATAGTTGTCTTGGAACGCCTCAATGGTCTCATAGAACTTCACCAGATGGTCGGCGCTCACATGCGTACCCTCGTGCGTGGAGGTCTTCATGAAATCGATCTCCACCTGCAGCGGACTTTTCGAGATCAAACGCAGCAGCTGCGTTTCCGTCTCGATTTTCTTCGGCATGAGATTTAAGATCACCAGCTTGAGCGGACGCACGCGCTGGCGCTCCGCTTCAGGCTTTTCAAGCGCGAAAATACGCTCGGAGTCGAGAATGTCTCTGGCCGGAAGGCCGCTGGGGATCTTGATAGGCATGCTTCTATTATGGTGCGGGCTCGGATATGGCGCACTTCCCTGCCCCCACGATCAGCCGAAACCGTTATAGGAAAAATGAATAACGCGCTATTTGCAACGCGGTTTTGCATGGCCGGACTGATGCGACACGCCGATTTGACATATTTGGAAGTAATCGTAAAGTTAATAGAGCTGTCTTAAAGACAAGCCGACGCGGGGTGGAGCAGCTCGGTAGCTCGCTGGGCTCATAACCCAGAGGTCCATGGTTCAAATCCATGCCCCGCTACCATTAGGCCGTTAGGGTCTAGGAATCTGGCCGGTGCAATTCCAAGGAATTGCCCGGCTTTTTCCATATCTGCGATAGTCCATGCGGTTACACCGCGCATTTTCTGCGATATCAGCGTTCGAGACACGCCGAAGGCCCTAGACAAATCGGATTGGTTTTTATTCCTCATTGCCAGAGCCACCCTCATGTTGCCGCTAATGACGCTTTCTAGTGAAATTGCTTGCGTTTCACGCTCTAACGTTTGTGTAGTCATGCTAAACAGTATACACGATTGTTTAGCGTTGGTTAACTCTTACTAGGCAATATCTGTAAAGTTTGCCTTCTCATTGGTATACAATGCAAAGCATGACTTCTCAAATCGTTGCCGCTGGCGCTGCCGCGGCCATTGACTTGCTTTGCAAAAGCAAGCACGTAACCCGCGCCGAACTAAGCCGCGAACTGCATATAACCCGTTCGGCAATGTCTCAAAAGATGACCGGCAAGAGCGTGTTCACGCTTCGCCAGATTCGCAAGGTTGCGGACTACTTCGACGTGTCCGTGGACTCTCTGCTGGGCCGTGAGCCTTTGGAGGTGAAGTGATGGATTGGCATCTTGTTTTGTCGTCGTTGACATTTGCCATTTCTGTTGCTTCGCTCTTGGTGTCGCGGCACGCTTGGACGATCGCAGAGGAAGCGAGGGGCAAGGCCCGTCACTCGTTGAGGGTGTCCGTCTATTCGGTCGAGGTTAACCGCAAGCGGCTTGGTATTCCCTATGACCATGATGTGGTTGAACAGTACGAGGACAATGAGGGCATTTTTGCCAGCATGGGTGTCGGTTCCTATAAAGGCAGGCGATGCAAGGATTCGGACGGTATCGTGCAGTCCGACGACGCTGTACAGGTGTTCTCGGACGGCACGTATCGGATTGTTCCTAGGACAGAATCTTTCTCTGTTCTGAAGCCCGTTTTCTGTCGAGTTCATGGAACCTGCGATGACCCTTCCTGTCCCTATGCCATCTCCGCAGTCGTTCCAAGGGTCCGCACTTCCATGGTTCTACTCCCAAGATCGGGAACTGTCTATATCGACACCGGCAAAGACGAGTTGGAGAGGATACCCAATGCACTCCAAGCTCTAGTTTCGTCAGGTCGGGTTCAATGTCGCGACTCGGATCGCGGGGCGGTGTGATGGTGACCCAGAATCGCATTGTTTCGTTGGTCAACTCGACTATTCGACCGGTGTTGGTCATGATCCATTTGGTTTGTTCGCCCAGCACCGTTTCGCCTATCTGCCGGCAGTCCCACACCTCGGCATCGCAGTTTATGCCAATGGCTTTGACGTTGAATGCCCGTCCATCCCCGCAGTTGGCCAGCCATCCGATGAAAACCGGGTCAACGCCGGCGCGTTTGAACTCGGGAAACAGGAGCATGTCGCCTTGCACCTGCACGAAGGCGGGTTCGGCCTCGGAACGCCACCGCCATGCGCGACGGTATGTGGCCAACGATACAAGGAACGCCAGCACGGCGATAACCACGCTCGCCGCTGGTGCGTTGGCTTTCAGTGCGTCGATGGCGTTCCTCAGTAGCTCGAACCATGTCAGGTCCGCGTCCATTTATTCTTCCTTCCTTCGTTGTTTCCGACGGCTTGTTTGTGTTGCAGTTTCCAGCCTATCGCGGCGGGAGAAGGAGCCTGACCGTCCATCCATGAATCGAGGAGCAGTGAAATGAGCGTTCGTTTCGAGATCACCACGGAACCCGGCACCGTTGCGCCGGGTGATCTGGTGGTGTTGCGTCTGGTGACGAAGAAGGGCGGCGTGAAGTGGACGTGCGGCATCGTGCGTTGCTTCACCGACGATGAAGACCAACCCGCAATAGTGCTGACCACCGGCAAGATACCGGAATATGACGGCTACGGGCTTGTGTGCTGCATCAAGTCCATCCCCGACGAAGTGCAAATGGCGATAACCGACGAAGGCGAGGTGGTGGGATGAACGCGGCTTACAAGGTGCTGTACGCGCTGGCCGTGTGGCCGGTTGCGTTGATTCTGGCCGTTATTGGCGCGTGGTGGCCGCTTGCGCTGGTGCTGGCGTGCGGCCTGTTCGAGTGGCTGGGCGTTCCCGAGCGTGTGGGCGCTTGGCTTGGGGGTGATCGCCGGTGATGTGGTTTCGGTTGGCGCTGGCCGCGCCGTTCGGATTACTGGCGGCCCTGTTGTGGTTCAGTGGCACCGCCGTGGCAAAGCTGGCCATGCTGGTGGCCGGCTGGGGCGGGCATGGCCCGGTTAGGTTCAGGTGCGAGTTATGAGCGACAAACTGAGCTTGGCCCAGCGTGATAGGGGCCATTACACGTTCACCAGCGTGGTGAAGCCCACCGGGCTGATAGCGCTGTGCATAACGCCGCACTTCGGAGAGTTCGAGGGTTTGGGACGGATAACCAAACCTGTGGTGTATGAGTTCACGCGCGGAGAGGCGGCCGGCCTGATCGGCTGTCTGGACGAGCTGGTGGGAGACGAAGCGCCGCAATAGCCGGCGCGAGCGTTGATAACTTCATAGCCCTTGACCCAGCCGAAGGTCGGTTGCTGGGTAGGCGCGATAAAGCACCCGGCCGCGCCTTGCCCAGCGCGTTACAAACACACCACGTGTGGCGTGGTGGTTGAAGCGTCCCTAGCGGGGAGGCGTGCGGGTTGCAGCTAAACGCACGTGTCGTGTTCCCAGGGACGAAAGCGGCACCATCGACCCCATGCGTGGGGTGGCACGTGCGTTGACCTTCGTCGCGGCATTGTGCCGCTGACCATATGCGCCGGCCTGGCTCCATGCCGAAATGCTTTGCATGTGGGAACCCCTTCGGAAATTCAGGAATCTTCGGATTCTTGTTTTTCCGCTTAGGGTTCCCCGCTCTAACCTTCCACCATCCGAAATCTACAAACGATTCATTCAGAGACTTATCCACTTATCCACAAACGAGATTGGAGGCAACATCATGGGCTATGCGGTTGATTACATTCCTACCAGCGAGCAGAAGCGCAGAAAGGTGAAGAAGAAGTACCGTCGAGAGCATGTGACCAGCAAGGCCCTCAGGGCGAAGGACATGAAGAAGGCGGTGAAATGGAATCTACCCAAGCTTGAGTACGACACCACCGGAGCGGATACCGTGGAGCGTTCCATCGCCATCAGGATTCTCCACTTGGATTGCATCAGCCGTGACACCGACCCGGACGGCGACCATGCCATGCAGCAATTGGTGAGCGAGGGCATCGTGTCGAAGCCGAAGCGCGTGGGTGGCCGCCAGCTGTTCGACCGCGCCGACCTGATCCAGTCGTTGAAGGCGTGGACTCGTTGATGGCGGGCAAGTATCTGACCACGGCTCAGGCGGCGGAATACTTGGGAGTGAGCGCCCGCACGATGCGCAGGTGGCGAAACCGCAACATCGGTCCCGCGTATGTTAGGTATTCAGACCGCACGTGCAGGTATCCGCTGGGAGGCTTGGAAAGGTTCAGGGCGGATCATGCCGCGCGTTGACCATCGTTTGAGGGTGCCGCCCGCGATAAGCGCGGAAGTGGTGGCACGGTACGGCAACGACTGTTGGCTGGACATGCCGGGATGCACGAAGGTGGGCGACACGTCCGACCATATCGTGCCCCACGTGTTCGGCGGCCCTACTATCGTCAAGAATCTACGGCGTGCGTGCAGGCATTGCAACGGCTTGCGTCGTGAACGCATACTATCCGGTTGGCCTAGCGTGATCCACGCGGTCATCGGTCCGCCATGCGCGGGCAAGACCACGTGGGCGTTGGAGCACATGCAGCCGGGCGACATCATCGTGGATTACGACCGGTTGGCGGACGCGCTCATGCCGGGCATGCCGGACGATACGCCCGTGCCCGACGCGGTGCGTGACCTCGTGGCCGGGGCATGGCAGGGAGCCTATCGCAACGCGGTCACGCTGGCCAAACCCGTGAGCCTGTGGCTGGTCAAGGTCATGCCCGGCACACAGCGAAGCCCGCGCCTATTGGACGAATGGCTGGCGTTGGACTACGACATACACGTGTGTGATCCTGGCAAGCCCGTGGTGGTGGAGCGGCTGGAGGAACTGAAGGCCGGACGGCGTGAGCTGTCCAGCATGCGCCAGTGGTACAGGAGCGGCATCACCCAGGCAGGCATAGACTCAAGGCAGAAGGCGAGGCGCGCGAGGCTCGCGAGCCTTGGCCTACGCGATGGCGAACCAACCACGCCAGTCGTGGCCTCTTCGCCGCCGGTTCGGGCGCGGCCTCGCTGGTAGCCGCCCGTTTTTTTAAGCCGCAATGCACCACCGATACCCCGCGCCCACCGTTTTCTTATCCCCACAAACCAAATAAAAAAAAGCCCGAAAACAGGGACGGAACCCACGATTTCGGACTGATTCGTTAGCCAATTAGGGAATCTACAACAATTTTGGTTTGGAGGCAACAACATGGGTGAGTTCCATGGACTCGACGGCATGGAGGACGCCGGAATCGTCAAGGGGCCGCAGGAAAAAGCGACCGAGAAGTTCATCAACAGGTTCAGGGAAGGCAAGGCGGACAACGCCATGGCCGATTTCCTGTATTCGAGCATGCTGAGCATCGCGCGCAACATCGACGCGCAGAACAACCGTGGCCGCGAGATAAGCCGCAACATGACCTCCCTGCTCGGCTACATCCAACAGCTCGAAACCATCTACCCGTCCACACCTTCCCAGACTGACGACAGGCTGGAGGAACTCATGGCGGCGATGGCGAAATGAGCGTCAAACCCACCCCCAGCCTCAAACCACGCTACGCGACCCCGCGCAACCTTGCGCGTCCGACCGATGGCGGCAAGGAAGCCCGCATAGCCGAAGCGTTGGGCACCCCGTTCTTGCCATGGCAGCGCATGGTTTCCGACGTGTTCGGTGAGATAGACCCCGACACCGGCACCTACTATTACGACACTCTGGTGCTCACCGTACAACGGCAGGCCGGGAAAACCACGCGCGAGCGGGCGACCGAAACCCGCAACGCGTTGTGGGGGCCGAACCGTCGTGTGTGGTATCTGGCGCAGACCGGCAAGGACGCATCCCAGCAGTTCCGCGAGTACATCACCGGTTTCGACAAGTCTCCGCTGGCTCCGTTGGCCGCTTCCAAGCGCATGAGCAACGGCAGCATGTGCCTCACGTTGAAGAACGGCAGCACGATACAGCCGGGCGGCACGACCGACAGTGGCGGCCACGGCTTCCAGGGTGATTCGCTGACGTTGGATGAATGCTGGGCGCTGCCAGCCGACAAGGCCAAGGCGATCCTGGACGGTTTCCTTCCCACGACCACCACGCGTTTGAAGCTTACCGGCGTACGGCCACGGCTCACGTTCTGTTCGACCGAGGGCACGGCGGAATCCACGTTTTTCAATCCGAAGCTTGACGAGTTGCGGGCGATGATGGACGCGGGCGAACCCATGGGACGAACCTGCTTCTTCGATTTCGGTATACCGTTCGGCAGTGATCCCGAAGACTTGGACAACATTTGGGCGCATCATCCCGGTGCCGGGCATTTGTTCGACTACGACCAGTTGGCCGATTTCCGCCGTCAGTTCAGCCAGGACGCGGCGGGTTGGGCGCGTGCCTTCGGCAACTTGCGGGATTCGGGAATCATCGACCGTGCGATAGACCCGCAACTGTGGCAGTCCACCAGCGCCAACGCTATAGATCCGGCTGAGGCCACCGGGCGCGTGTGTTTCGGCGTGGCCGTGGCCATGGGAGGCATCGGCACCGCGATAGTCGCATGCATCGAAACCGAGGCCGTGCCCCTGTTGCAGGTCGTGGACGTGCTGCCGGGAACCGGCAGCGCGCCGGAACGATTGAGGGAATTGCAGGAACGCTACCACGCGCCCATCTGCATCGACATGCGGGGGCCGTCCGCGGCGTTGGCCGACCGGTTGCGTTTGAGCTTGGATGAATGGGGCATAGCCCGTTACGAGCTTGTGGATATGAGGGCGGCTGACGCGGTGACCGCGCCGCAGGCGTTCATGAGCGCGTTGGATCAGCACGCGGTGAATCACGCGCCCGATTCGGACATGGATCGTGAGGCGGGTTTGGCCGGTAAGCGCATGAGTGGTGACGCTTGGCTGTGGAACAGGGCTGAGGGCGTGAACGCGCCGACCATCGAGGCCGCAACGCTCGCCCTGTGGGGATTGACGCACATGCCCGACGACACACCGCCCGGAGTGTACTAAAACGTGGCCGACGTGTCCGCTTATGGCCGCTATGGCCGCTTATGGCCGATATTTTTGGGCGTGGCGCTGCCATGCCGCGCATCATGTCCGGCATGAGCATACGAGAGATGATGGCGAACATGTGGGGCGCGGTGAAGCGTTCCGCCAATCGCGTGTCAAGCGTGGCGACCGCGCCGTTCCGCCGTCCGGCCGGGCGTGACCCGTTGAACATGTCGGTCGTGTTCCGAGGCGTGCAGATATTGCAGACCGCAGTCAGCGGCTTGCCCGTGCGCCAGTTGCGGCATGGCATGGCCGTGGAACCCGCGCGGATCGTGGAACGCCCGGACCCCGACACGTGGCGGGCGGACTTCATCAGCGAAACCGTCATGGGCTTGGCGTTGAACGGCAACGCGTTCTGGCTGAGGTTGAAGGGCATGGACGACTCAACCATCGGCTTGCGGAATCTGCCGCCAGCGTTGGTGAGCGTTTCCGACGCTCGCGGCGACATCGCCAACCCCGACAAGCGCTATTGGTACATGGGGCGCGAATACACGTCAAACGACATCATTCATCTCAGATTCTTGAAGGTGCCGGGACGGTTGCGCGGCATGGGCCCCATCGAAGCGGCGCGCGAGGAGATCGAGGGAGCCATCGACGCGCGCGATTACAAATCAAGGTATTTTTCCGAGGGCACGCATCCCACGGGCATCATCAGCACCGCGAAGCCGTTGAACGACGAAGTGGCCGAGAAGGTCAAGGAAAGTTTCAAGCGCAACGTCGATGACGTGAAGGTGCTCACCGGCGACCTGAAATACACCCAGCTGGCGCTGAGTCCCAAGGACATGCAGTTTCTGGAGACGCAGCAGTTCGACACCACGCAGATAGCCCGCCTGTTGGGCATCCCCGCTTCGCTCATGCTCGCGGCGGTGGAAGGCTCGAACCTCACCTACAGCAATATCGAACAGGAATGGATACAGTTCGCGGACTTCACTCTTGAAGCCTACGCGCAGCCCATCGAACTCGCGTTGGGTGAGGTGCTGCCGCGCGGCACCAGCGTGGAACTCGACTGGGACAGCATGCGCCGAAGCGACACGAAGACCAAGGCCGAAACCTACCAGATTCTCATAGCGTGCAACGTGCTCACCGTAGATGAGGCGCGCGCCATGGAAGGCAGGCCACCACTACCCGCCGCACCAACCCCGCAACCATCGAACGACTTGGAGCAAACCGAATGAACGAACGCAAGGAAATCGCCTACCGCGGCCTGAAACTCCGCAAAGCATCAGATGGTGACGGGCGCAGCATCGAGGGCGTGGCCGTCCCGTTCGGTGACATCTACAACGACCCGTGGGACGGGGCGGAAACGTTCGACCGTGACACCGTTTTCGAGAACGCCGACACGGCCAAGCTCTGCTACCAGCACGCCGAACTGATCGGCGCGATCACTTCGGCAGAGAACCGCGACGACGGGCTTCACATCACCGCACGAATCGCTGACACCCAGCTTGGGCGCGATGCGGTGGCATTGATGGACGAAGGCGCGTTGGACTCGCTCAGCGTCGGATTCATCCCGTTGGAGGACGAACGCGACGAAAACAACGTGACCCACCGCCGCCGCGTGCGCCTCATGGAAGTGAGTTTGGTGAGCTGGCCCGCATACCAGAACGCCAAGGTGGAGAACCACCGCAACCTCAATACCGAGAACAGCCAGGAAAGGAACCACATGGAAAACGAGACCATCGAAAAGGTGCGCGCGGAACAGGCCGAACAGGCCGACGTGCTGCGCAGCATCCAGGCGAGCCTAGCCACCATGAACAACCATGGCAGCTCGAATCCCGCCGCATCCTACCGCAGCTACGGGCATCTGCTCAAGCAGCTCGCCAAGGGCGACGAACAGGCGCGCAACGACTACGAGCAGATCAGCAAGCGCGACTACACGGGCGGCGTGCTCGCCAACAGCGACCCGCAGCCGGTATGGATCAGCAACACGCTTCGCATCCTCGAACAGCGCCGCCGCATCACCAACCTCGTGTCACACGCCGCACTGCCGTCCGAAGGCGAGACGCTGAGCTATCCCATCGTCACCGAGGACACCACCACCGTAGGCAAGCAGACCAAGGAAGGCGACTACCTCCCCTATGGCGAGATCAAGATCGGGGCACGAACCGCGACCATCGAAACCTACGGCGGCTACACGTCCCTGAGCCGCCAGGCCATCGAACGCGCCAGCGTGCCCTACTTGGACAAAACCCTTGAGGCGTTGGTCAAGGCGTACGCGCGCAACACCGAAGCCGCCACCCGCATCGCCCTCTACGGTGCCATCGGTGACGTGTCCGCCTCGGACAAAATCGACGCGGGCAAGGCATTGACGGCGATGACCCCGAACGACTGGCTCGACATCATCATCGACGCGCGCCTTGAGGTTGAAGACCGCAACACATCATTAGACTATCTCGGCGTTTCCGGCGACGTGTTCAAGGCCATCGCCCACCTGAGCGACGACGGCGACCGTTTCATGGACATCAGCGGCGGCGGCATCGACCGGCTCGGCAGCATCGACACGACCGACATCACCGGTTCGCTGCTTCGCGTGCCAGTGGTGCTCATGCCCGGCGCGGCCGCAGGAACCGCCGCGTTCCTCGACAAGGGAGCCGTGACCGTGTGGGAGAACGGCAACAGTCCCTTCCAGCTCCAGGACGACAACGTACTCAACCTCACCAAAGACTTCAGCGTGTACGGCTACGCCGCGTTCGGCGTGACCTTGCCCGAAGGCATCCTGCCCATCAAGTTCGCCAACGCCTGACAGAAAGGAACCCGACCATGGAATGGAAGACCAAACTACCCAACATCCCCGAAGACACGTATGGCCCCGCGTTCGAGCCGACCATCATCGCCGCGATCAATGAACTCCGCGCAGCCGTCGGCGGCACGACGGCACCGGAGGCCACCACCGTTGACACGCTCGGCGGCGCGACCGACATCGGCAAGAACATTCTCAAGGCGCGTGACGCGGCGGCGGTGCGCACCCTGCTGAACGTGGCCGAGAAACCGGCGGCCTGATGGCGGACGACCCACTTCTGAATGAACTCGCAAGGCAGGCCGGAACGCTCGACACCGACGACCGTCCGGCCTTGGCCGCGAGGCTCCGCGCGGCACGCGCCTACCTCTCCCCGCACGTGGATGGCTACGGCATCCCGAAGGACGTGGTGGACGACTGCACGCTGTCGGTGGCTTTGGACTTGTGGCAGGCCAAGGACGCGAGAAACGGCATCGTGGGAATCACGGACGGCGTGGAACCGTTCAGAATCCCCACCGACCCGTTGCGCACCGCTTGGCCGAAGCTCCGGGCGGCGGGCTTGCCCGCAGGATTGGGCATCGCATGAGCCGAGTGGACGAACTCACCGAACAGCTCACGGAACGCATCAACGAAGCCGGGAACGGCCTGATCCTCCAAGTCACCACAGACCCGTCACTGGTCAAACCATCGCCGGGCAAGGTCAGCTTGGTCATCATGCCGCCTGACATCGCTTGGGACGGCTGGGAACTGGAACCAAACGTGACGTTCAAGATTCTCGCGGTGGCGGGAACGGCGAACACGAACACGCGCGGCTACGACCTGATCCTAGAAGCCATGGACATCATGCACCAGGCGGACGTGAACATGGCCACGGCCACTCCAGTCGGCTTCGACCTCGCGGGCGCGGGAACGCTCGCCGCATACGAAATCACACTCAACCCCATGTAATCGAAAGGACACAATCATGGCGGCAATCAGAACATTGGGACCGGGCAAACTCACCATCACCGACACGGGTGCGGGGCGCGACTTCAGCGCGCAGGTCACCAAGGTGCAATTGGCGGCGTCGAACAACACCGACGACCCTATCAATTTCCTCGACGGCTCTCAGGACACCAGCACAAGCACCGATTGGACGCTTGAAGGCACCATCGTGGACGACTTCGACGCCGACAACCTCAGCGCGTGGTGCTTCGACCACGCTGGCGAGCAGATGCCGTTCGAGTGGGTGCCGAACAACAAGGGCAAGATCAAGTGGACGGGCAACGTGAATGTGAGCGCCGTGAGCATCGGTGGCGACGTGAAAAGCAAGAACACCAACGATTTCAGTTTCCCCGTCACCAACCTCAGCCACGCGGCCTACAGCGGAACCATCACCGCGCAAGAAGGAAACTAGCATGGCCGCGACAGCCGCCTACGTGGTAGGCCAAAAACGGTTCGTGTCCACCATGCGCAAGGCGGGCGCGGACATGAAGGAACTCAAGGAAGTCAACCGGCAGGCCGCGAACATCGCATTGCCAGCGGTGCGCAATCTCGCACCGCGCGGCAAGAACGGCAGGTTGGCTTCATCAATCCGTGTCGGGGCGACACAGAAGGCCGGTGTCATCCGCGCGGGAAGCAAAAGCGTGCCCTATGCGGGCGTCATCAACTACGGGTGGCCAGCCCGGCGCATCAAGCCGCGCCTGTTCGTCAACAACGGCGTGGCCTCGACGGAAGGCGCGTGGCAGCGCGTCTACAGGCAATTCATCGATAAGACACTCAACGAAGTAAGGGGAGCCTAGATCATGCAGATCGTGAAAGTCACCTACGCGGACGGCCGCACCGAGGAAACGCGACTCACGCCGCGCGCCCTGTGCCAGGCCGAGGAACACGCCCAGATCAACAAATGGGCGGCGGGCGACGCCAGCCGAATCCGCCAGTCCTACTATCTCTCGTTCATCGCCATGCGCAACGCCGGTCACACCACGCTCGGCTTCGACGAGTGGATGGACACCGTGGACGACATCGCGCTCGAACAGACAGACCCGGAACCAGCAAACCCTACGCTCTGACCGCGTGGCCTGACGACTCGCTAGGCCGTCTCTCTTGCCTGCTGTCCCGCTATTTCGGCGGCACCCCGTGGGAGTGGAGGGAGAAGGCAAGCGAATTGGATTGGGCGACGGCGGTGGAGATATTGCAGGACGAAACCGAACGAATGGAGGAAACCGATGGCGCATAGCGCGATCATGTCGGTGCGCATCACCGGCAACAGCGACGACGCGGTGAAGGCGTTCCAGAAAGCCACCAGCAAGGCCGCCGCGTTCGGCAGCTTCATGGGCGGTGCCGCGTTGAAGGGCGTGACCGCGTTGTGGGACAAGCTCAAGGACTTCGGCGACGCTGTCATCGACATGAGCGACAGCACCGACAAGTTCGTGCAGACCATGAACTTCGCGGGCATCGACACGTCGAACGTGGAGAAGGCGTCACAGGCGGCGCGCGACTACGCCGACCGCACCGTGTACGACCTCTCAACGATACAGAACACCACCGCCCAGTTGGCCGCGAACGGCATCAGCGACTACACCGGTTTGACCGAGGCGGCGGGCAACCTGAACGCCGTGGCGGGCGGCAACGCCGACACGTTCAAAAGCGTGGCGATGATGCTCACCCAGACGGCTGGCGCGGGCAAGCTCACGACCGAGAACTGGAACCAGTTGGCCGACGCCATCCCCGGCGCTTCGGGCAAACTCCAGGAAGCCATGCTCAAGAACGGCGCGTACACGGGCAATTTCCGCGACGCGATGGAAAAGGGCGAGATATCGGCGGACGAGTTCAACAAGGCCATCATGGACTTGGGCATGAGCGACGTCGCCAAGGAAGCCGCATCGAGCACGAAGACCATGGAAGGCGCGTTGGGCAATCTGGAAGCCGCCATAACAGGCGGACTCACAGACGCGTTCAACCTGTTCAAACCCACGGTGACCGGAGCGCTCACCGAAGCCGCCGACAGCGTGAGCGATTTCGCCGCGAAAGCCACCGGAGGATTGAAGCAGTTCACCGACTCCATAAGCAAGACCGGAGCGTTCCAATCCCTCACGGACACCGTGAAGGCCGTGGGCGGCGCGCTCGGCTCGATGGGCCAGGCGTTCTCCGACATCGCCACCACGATAGCGCCCGGACTGCAAGGATTGTCCGACGCGGGAAGCATCGGCACCCAGTTGGGCGACGCGTTCAACGGCGCGGCCGGTATCATCCAGGCGGTGGCCGACAAGCTCACCCAGTTCGGTGATTGGGTCAGCGCGAACGCCGAACCCATCGCGGGCGCGCTGGTGGCCATCGGCGGCGGACTCGCCGCGTTCAAGGTGGCCAGCGCCATCAGCGCCGTGGTGGCCGCGTTGCAGGGCTTCAGCATCGCCGCGGCCGCCGCCGAAGTGGCGCAATGGGCGTTGAACGTCGCCATGAACGCGAACCCAATCATGATCGTGGTCACCGCCATAGGCGCGTTGGTGGCCGCGCTGGCGTGGTTCTTCACCCAAACCGAAACCGGCCGCAACATCTGGAGCCAGTTCACCGCGTTCATGGGCAATTGCGTGAACAACATAATCGGTTTCTTCCAAGCGTTGCCCGGCAGAATCGGCGCGTTCTTCCAGAACGCGGCACAAGGCGCGCAGAACGCATGGAACGGCGTCGTCGGCTTCTTCTCCAGCATCCCAGGCCGTATCCTCTCCGCATTGGGCAACGTGGGCGGCCTGCTCGTGAACGCCGGCAAAAGCATCATCGACGGTTTCCTCCGGGGATTGAAAAGCGCATGGGACAGCGTGACCGGTTTCGTGGGAGGCATAGCCGACTGGATCACCTCGCACAAGGGTCCGATCAGCTACGACCGTCGCCTGCTGATCCCGCACGGCAAAGCCATCATGGCGGGCTTCGCCCAGGGACTTGAAACAGGTTTCCAAGGCAAGGTGAGAACCGCCATCGCATCCGTCAACACCAGCCTAGCGTCAACGAGCATGTCCGCCATGCTCAACGGAACACGGGCGGGCTTGGCGGGCACGACCGTGGTCAACAACTACGAGGTGCACATCGACGGCACCGTGGTGGACCCGGACGGCACCGCCAAGGCCATCCGCAAACTCCTAGCCGATTACGAGGGTGTGCGACGCTGATGGCACAACAACCATTCATGTACTTGGACACCGGCGACGGGTGGAAGCCGGTCAACGACCATCGGCAGGACATCGCCGCGTTGGATGATTTCACGATTTCGTGGGGAGCCGACGAACCCGTGAGCCAACCCGATCCGGCGGTGCTCACGTTCGACCTGATCGACCGGGCTGGCGACTTGGCCGGCAAGGCCGTCACATTGTCGGGCTCGCGCGTGCTGGTGCAACTCAGCGCGGAACCCACGTGGGACATGCTGCCCGACAGCATGGGCGCATGGGAGCGGATACGCGGCACCATCGCCCAACTGCACCAGCAATACGTGCCCACGGCACCGGAGGCTCCGGGCGAGAACGTGCCCACCCTGTTCATCGGCACGATAGGCCATGGCGGCACCGTCACCGACTTGGGCAACAGGTGGCGCATCCATTTGACCGCCACAAGCCTGATGGTCATGTGGAAACGCCTGCAATCACAAGGCCCCACCAGCGGTGAGGCGAAGCACGCGGGACGCCATTGGGTCGGCACCCCGGCCGCGCGGTTGGCGGAACTCAACAAGCGCGCCCAACAGGCGGGCGCTCCCATAGCCGACCCCCAATCGTCGCAATTGCCCCCGGCAGTCGCCACGTACAAGACCGACGATTACCCGTCGCAACTTGACTTGCTGTCGCGCATGTACGCGCACGTCATGCCCGCGCCCGCATGGTACGAGCACTATCATGGTGAAACCATCACCCTCCGCCCGCTGTCGTTGGCCGGATCGGTGCAGGTGCATGTGGGCGTGGATGGCATGCCGTACGTGCTCGTGGACGGCCAACACCGTGACACGTTGCCAGCGAATCTCGTGGCCGGCGATTTGGAACTGTCCATCATGGAGCCGGTCACGCAGGCCGTGGCCAAAACCAAACGCGCGAAGAACAACGACGGCGTGGTGGAATACGACGACATGGAAACCGTCTACACGGATTTGAGCCGTCTGCCCACACGGCTCACGGACACGCAGAAAAGCGTCACGGCCGATTCGGACGCCGTGGCCGGCGACGACTCCGGTGGTTTGCACACGGGCGGCACGTTCGCCCCGTCCGACGCGCAACGGCAGGCGGCGGCATCGTGGATCGTCACGCACGACACCCGGCTGCGCAACGAGTCCATTAAGTTCATTGGAACGAACCTGGACCCGGTGTTGTTCCCGCACCTGTTCCGTCCCGAACCCTCCGGTCCCGTGCTTATCACCGGCATACGTTTGAGCACGTTGACCGGCATGGACGGGCGACCGGCGTTCTCCGGCGCGTTCACGACCATCGGCGGGCGTATCACGTTCACCCACAAGCGGGGCATGACCCATGAAGCGACCATGTACCCGCTCGACTCCACAGCGAACACCGGCATGCGCTGGCAGGACTTCACGGACTGGCCGGCCACATTCGCGCAATGCGTGTTCACGTTCGCGGAATTGACAGGGTTCACAGTTTTCGACAAACCGACAAGCACGACCGGCATCGACCGGCCGAACTGGGAAGGAAACCAAGAATGAAAACCACACCCATCTACGGCATCAGCTACATAGAAGGCGGCGACCTAGTATCGAACGCGGCCGCCGGTTTCAAACGGGCGGCGGAAACCACGGAAGCCGCGTTGAAACTGGTGGACCAGCGTTCGACCATCCAGGGCGTGAAGCCCGTCATAGCGGGCACGCTCGCCACGCTCGCCACGATGAGAGGTGCCACCGGCCAAACCGGCTACGTGACCTCAGACGGCAATAACAACGGGCCTTACTGTTGGAACGGTTCGGCATGGGTGAAATACGCGCAGAACACGCAAATCGACTCATTGCAATCGCAGATCGCCGCGATAACGCAGGGTTATGAGTTCGGCATGGTCGACGCAAGCACCGATCAAAACGGTGTGGCCACCGTCAATTGGGTCCGACACTCCACGTCTCCTCAGGCAATGCTGGTGATGCTGGCGAGAACGCCGTCCGATGATCTCGACCGATTCCTGAGCCCAATGGTGTACGAGCTGACCAATAATGGCGCTCAAGTCAGGTTCCGCAGGAACGATAGCAACGCCTGGGCCGGCAATCAGCCGACGAAGTTCTACTGGCTCGCCCTCTGGCAGTAGGTCACCAGATGGCTAGGTAAGAGAACGTGAGCGGCCAGGACTCGGCCCAGTTGTGCGTGTCCAGACGCCAGAAACGCACTTGGAACTCGGTGGCGGTGATATCCCACACTATCGGGTTGAAGATTCTGGCTCTGTCGTCGCCGTCTTGGTTATTTCTGACGCGGGTTACGAGCACGGCCTTGGGTTTGGTCTTGTGCTTGGCGAACCTGACCGAGGCAGCACCCAACTGTGTTGTCTGGATGGTGACGGTGCCGGACTCGTAACCCTGCGTTATCCCGTCTCATTTGAAAGGAAACATGGTGGATTTCATCACCGCGATAGCCGGCGCGTGCGGTGTCGCGTTCGGTGCGGCCGTGCAGGCCGTTGTGGCGTGGTTCAACAACAAGGCCACGCATGAGGAACACAGCGTCGACATGCTCCGCGAAGCGCAAACAGAACTCAAGGACACCATGGCCGACATGAATCTGTTGTGGGAGCATAACCGCGCTCTCATAGACCACATATACAGGGGCGCGCCACCACCCCCGCCGAACCCGCCCGAAGGCTTGTTCAAACACGACAACTAAAAGGACACAACAATGGCATTGAACATCAGACAGGTGCCCAGCCCGAACCATTACAACGGGCGCAACGGGCATCGGGTGACTCACGTCACCCTGCACATCATGGTCGGCCGTCTCGCCGGCACAGACGCCGTTTTCCAGCGGCCGAGTTCGCAGGCTTCGGCCCATTACGGCATCGGCGGCACGGGTGAGATTCACCAGTACGTGAGCGAGGCCAACGGCTCATATTCCGACGCGAATTTTTCGAGCAACAACAGCACCATCAGCATCGAGCATGAAGGCGGTATGGCCGGTGTGCCCATGACCGACGCATGCGTGGAGGCGTCCGCACAGTTGTGCGCGGACATTAGCCGCCGTTACGGGCTCGGCAAGCTCTGGCACGACGGGTTGAACGGCAACGTGTGGCTGCACCGCGAGATACCCGGCACCGACCATTACGGATGTCCCGACCGAGCACCGAACGGTCTGCCCGTCCAGCGGGTCATCGACCGCGCCAACCAATTGTTAACCAATCCATCTAGTCAAGGAGAAACAGAAATGAGCACAGCACTGGTTATCTGGGACGACGACAGCGGCGTGGGCTACTACTGGAGCCCCGAAACCGGCCGCGTCGGCCTATCACACCCGGACCAGGTCGTGGTGTTGAAGAACGCCGGCGTGAAAGAGATTCGCAGCAGCAATAAAGCCCCGTGGGCGGCGCGCGCCGATCAAATCAGCCAACTCGTGCAGGCCAAGACGACCGCGTACGAGAAGGCTCAGACGGCCGCATTGGAGGCCATGGCCAAGAGCATCGGCGCGGACCCGAACACCATCGCCGACACCGTGCGCAAGGCCGTGGAAAGCAAGTTGGCCACGCTCGACATCCAGATCACCACCAAGGACAAGGGGACGGGCAAATGAGCGACCCCGTGAACACTCCGGGAGTGGCCGACCACAAGGCCACCGGCAGCATGGACGCGGAGAAGGGCTACACGCCCGTGTTCAACAACACCGTGCGCACCATCGCGTATGTGGCCGGTCTCATCGCCGTAGCGGTCGGTTTCGGTTTCACCCAGTTCGGTGACCCGACCGTGGGTGATTACATCACCACCGTGGGCGGTCTTATCGCTGGTGGTTTCGGCGTGGCATACAATCCGCTGCGCATGGCCGGAAAGTAGCCCAATCATGACGATGGTACACATACGATTACGCGCCCCGACCAACGGCGGCACCCGTGCCGGCGTCGGCATGGTCGTGTTCCAACCATCCGCCCGTCATACCGACGACGCAAGTGTGGTGTTGCCCGACACGTTCACCGTGGTACTGGACGAAGAAGGCGAAGCCACCGTGGACATCCAGCCCATCGGCCCCGAATGGTGTTGGAAAACCGACGAGCAAGTGCCCTACGGGTCTATTCGCTGGTTCACCGTGCCCGACACGGCCGGCACGCTGGAATACGCGGAACTTACGGACGTGGACCCGCGCACGTTCAAACCGGGCCGCAACCTCGCCGCATGGCAGGCCGTCACCGGCGACATCAAAACCATGATCGACAGCATGCCCCGGTTCCTCACCGGGCACGGCTCCCCGACCATCGACGGCAAGCCGGGTGACATCTACCTCGACTTGGACACCATGGACCTCTACACCAACAACCAAGAAAGGAACTAACCATGGCATTCGGAAAAATCGGCAGCCTACGCGGCGAACAGGGACCACAGGGCCCACGCGGACCCGCGGGACCGCAGGGGCCGAAGGGCGACAGGGGCGATCCGGGCCCCGCCGGAGCCAGGGGCGAAACCGGCGCGCAAGGCCCCGCTGGTCCGGCGGGTCCGGGCATCGTGTTCACCCAGGGTGCTCCCACCGGCAGCGGCGTGGCCGGCGCGATGTACGTGGACAAAACCACGTTCGACGTGTACGTGTGGAGAGCCGACTAATGGCCTACGAACGCATCGGCAATCTGAAAGGCAGCACGCCCGATGACACCAAGCTCCGCGCGTTGATTCTCGCGGTGTTGAAGACCGTCACATGGGCGCAACTGTCAGGCTGAGAGCAGCACGGCGGCCATGCCCGCGCGCAGCCGTTCGTCTGGCATTGCCACGTACACCTGTGTCGTTTCCACGCTCGCGTGACCGAGCAGCTTGGACACCAGCAGCAGGTCGTGCGTGGCTTGCCACGTGGCGGTAGCATACCGGTGGCGCAGGCTGTGCGCGGTCCATCCGTCACCGAGCAGGCTCGACAGTCTGTCGCCTATGTAGCTTTCCTCGACGTGCCCGCCGAACCGGCCGGGGAACACGTACCCATCGCACGCGCTTATCAGGTCGGCCAAGTCGTCGGGTAACGGCACTATGCGCTGTTTGTCGCCCTTGCCATTGACCACCAGCGACCGGCCAACGAGATCGTCAACCACGTCGCCGCTGGACACCCGGCCTATCTCGCCACGCCTTAAACCGCACTCGGCACCGAGCCGCAGCATGATTCTCTCGGACTCGCTGGCACGCCCCAACGCGGCCAATATCACCTTGTCCGGGCACGGGCGCGGGTGCGCTCTCGGGCGTTTGACTTTCGGCAGTTCCATGCTTGGGTCATCATTGCGCCGGCCGGTCTGCCGCATCCATGCGAAGAAGCTGGACACCGTGTTGCGGTACGCTTTGCGTGTTTCCGGTTTCCAGGATTGCGAGGCGAACCACTGTGTCATCATCTCGCAGGTGACTTCATACGGCGAGACACCCAGACATACGGCCGTGTATGTCATTTTTCGCCGTCTGGTCAATAGTGTTTGCTCGCTGCGGCCACCGGCCTTCAGTGCCGCGAGCCATCCGGTCAATTCCTCACGCCATAACGGGGGCGCTACCCATTTTTTCGTCATGACACATCATGTGTCACGCCGCTAAACTTAGAATAAGCCGGGGCATGGGTTTGGACCTTGGACCTCTGGGATACCCAGAGGTCCAAGGTCCAAATCCATGCCCCGCTACTGATGAAAGCTAGGAATTGCAACAATTCCTAGCTTTTTTGTTTTCCGTCGAATCTCACCAAAACCAATTTCCGGACAAAATCTGGACAAAATCCGACAAAAACCGGGTATATCAGCCGAGTTCATCAATCGCATGTGCCGAAAGTATGGAGAAAATGCGCCGGATCCGCCAATCGCATGTGCCGAAAGCGAAGATTGCCGCTCAAGGCTGAAAATCCAACGTTCTCCAAGGTTGCACGCGCTACGTTGACCTCGCCAACCACATATCACCAGATATAAGGAGAACAAGGCAATGCATTATATGAATCAAGCGAACGCGCACAACGCGACGCAGGACACCACAATGCAAGACAGCGCAACGCACGATACGGCAACAAAGGCAACGCAGGACACCGCGCCGCTGAAAGGCATCACCGTGATTGACTGGACGCAGGTGCAGTCCGGCCCGTCGTGCACGCAGATGCTCGCATGGATGGGCGCCGACGTCATCAAGGTGGAGAAGGTGCAGGGCGGAGATCCGACACGTAATGAAATGAACGACGTGGATGGCTCGTACTCCCTGTACTTCCTTCAGCTCAATGCCAACAAGAAATCCATCACGCTGAACATGAGAGATCCGGAAGGCAAGAAAATCCTCGCCGAACTCCTGAAGAAAGCCGACGTGTTCGTAGAGAATATCGGCCCGGGAGACGTGGAAAAGCTTGGTTTCGGATGGAATGACGTACATGCGATCAATCCGCGTCTGATCATGGCGTCGCTGAAGGGCTTCAACAAGGGCAGCCGGTTCGAGCATGTCAAGGCGTTCGAGCCGGTCGCGCAGTCCGCGGGCGGTGCCGCTTCCACCACCGGCTGGTATGACGGCGAGCGCAATGTGCCCACGCAGTCCGGCGCCGCATTGGGCGATTCCAACAGCGGAATGCATCTGCTGATCGCCATTCTTTCGGCGCTGTTGCAGCGCGAGCATACCGGTGAGGGTTGCTATGTGTACCAGTCGATGCAGAATGCGGTGCTGAACTTGTGCCGTGTCAAGCTGCGCGACCAGTTGATTCTCGACCGTTTGGGCAAGCTTTCCTACTATGACTGCTACCCGAATTATGAGTGGGGCAAGCAAGGCAAAGCCATTCCGCGCGCAGCGAATGCGGAGGGTGGTTTGGTGCTTGGCTGGTGCTACCGCGCGAAAGGCTGGGAGCATGACCCGAACGCTTACGTATATATAGTGGTTCAACAGTCCAAGAAGGGCTTCGAGAATTTCTGCCATGCGATGGGATTCGAGGATTGGCTGACCGACCCGCGTTTCAATACCGCCAATGCGCGTGACGAGCATAAAACCGAGGTGTACCAGCGTGTTGAGGCGTACACCATGCAGTTCGACAAGTACACGCTGACCAAGGAATTGGGTGCGAAGGGCGTGCCGGTCGGCCCGGTGCTGGATTGGTATGAGTTGGAGAACGATCCTGATTTGAATGGGGATGGCACGATTGTGACCATTGACCAGCAGGATGCGCGCGGCGATTTCAAGACGATCGGCATGCCGTTTACGATGAGTAATTTCGTGCCGGATTACCAGCGTGCGCCGAAGCTGGGCGAGCATAACCGTGAGATTCTGCATGCGTTGGGATATGACGACGATCAGATCGCTTCGCTGCGCGATTCCGGTGTGATCGGCGGTAACGATGGCGTGCAGGCTGATTTGAAGTAACGCAAGTTAGCGCGCACTGGCGCACGAATAAGGGCGGATCACAAGATTCGCCCTTATTCGTTATGCGTCACATCCATTGCAGTTCACGCCCCGCACTTCCGCACACAATCCCATGTCTTACGTCTTACGGTTTACCGTCACAAAAAGCGCATGCAGTAACGGAACGTTGGAATTTCAACGTTCCGTTACTATATGCGCTTCGTGAGCTACAGTGAGGATACTGAATCAGCCCACGCAGAAGGGGACGAGCCAGATCCACAGCAGACAGGTGGCCGCGAATGCCACCGTGGCGACGGCCGTGGTCGAGGCGCCTTCTTTTACATAAATGTTGTAACGGCTGGAAATAATGATGCCTGAGAACGCCGGCGGCAACGCGACCGCCATCACCAGCATCGAAATCTTGTTCATGTCACCGCCCATGCCACACAACAGCGCCACGCCAAGGAACACTGCAGGCGTCAGAATCAGGCGGAAGAACGTGTTCCAGATGGTTTCCCAACCGAGCGAGAATTTCACCGTGGAAAGCGCGAGGCCCGCGGAAAGCACGGCCACACCGGAATTCGCTTTGGCGATCAGATCGAAGGTCGGCGCCACCTGGCTTGGCACATGAATGCCCACCAACACTAGGAAAATGGCCAATAACGACGCCCAGCAGATCGGTTGCTTCAGTGCGTCGAGCAACGCCTGCAGATTGCCGTTGCGGTTCTTTCCCGTATTCGACGTGCCATGCACCATAAGTTCGGCGGTTTTGTCGGTTGCGGCATCTCGCGCCGGGTCAAGCGTGATATCGCCTTTTGCATTGGCCTTTGCATTGACCGCGTTTTCGGCCTGCACGCTAAGCTTCGCTCGGTCTTTGGCCTGGCCGAGGTTGATCAGATACATGCCGATCGGAATGGTCACCACGTTGACCACGATGGAAATAATGGCTATGACGAGATTCGTGCTGACGGTGTTGCCGTAAATCGGATCAAGCACAGCGAATCCAAGGAAACCAATCGTCGGAGATCCTGCGATCAGAGCACAGACGGCCGCCTCCTGAATGCTGCGGTGGAACAGCAACCGGCACAGATAATAGCTCACCATAAACATGACGATGACGCCGATGAAACTGATGGCGGTCAATGTTGCGTCTTTCGCAAGCATTGCACGGGTCGATTTGATGATGGACACAAATAACGCCGCAGGAAGCGCGATATTCAACACAAGTTTATTAAGTCCCTGCCGCTGATCGTCATCAAAATAACTGAATTTTCCACAAATATACCCTAATGCCATAATGACAATAATTGGCACGATGTCGTCAACAAGTATGTTTATCACTGTCGTTCTTTCTTTATATTTTTTTCTATCTGCAATCTTCTGCAATATTGTTTGATTGCTGATATTGCGGATATTGCAGATACGTTGATCGGATCATTGGTTTTCAGGCAGAAAAAGTGGGCGCACGCATTCCACCGTTCGCACGCCCACATGTCATACCGACAGCCGATGCGCTACATGCGAGCGCCGGTCGCGTAGTCGTACATGGTGACTTCGGAATCAACGAGGGCTCCGACCACCGGCTTCGGATTCAACGCTCCGATATTGCCGGATTCCTTGCCCGCATACTGCGCGATCTGCACATGCACGAAGCTTGGCTTGCCTGATTCGACCGCCTCGCCGACCATGCGTTCGACTTCTTCCGGAGTGGTGGCATAGTAACCTTTACCCCCGAACGCTTCGAGGACCTTCTCGTAATGCGCGTTGTAGGTAAGCGTCAGCGGCGACGGATCACTGTCCGCTCCAAGGTTTTCGAAGTCGCCGCGGTAGATACCGCCGTTGTTGAGCACCACGAAGGTGATGGGCAGCTGGTAGCGGCAGGCCACCTCCACTTCCATACCATCGAAGCCGAATGCGGAATCGCCGCCGATGTACAGCACTTTCTTGCCAGTGGAAAGCGCCGCGCCAATCGCATAGCCGGTGCCGCAGCCCATCACACCCCACGTGCCGCAGTCCAAACGATGGCGCGGTTCGAGCATGTCGATGATGTTGCGGCAATCATCGAGCGAATTGGCTCCCTCATTGGTGAGAATGAGATCTTCATGGTGTTTGTTGTACACCTTTTTGATGGCTCCCAAGGCGTTGAAATGGCTCATGGGCAGCTGATCGGATTGTTCGCGGGTTTCAAATTTCGCCACGTTTTTCGCGCTGGCTTCCTTCAGCATGTTCAGCCAGGTTTCGTCAGCTTTGAACGGGTATTCTTCCAGAGATCCGTTGAGCAGCGTCATGGCGGAACGAATATCCCCCACGATTGGTACGTCGATACTGCGCGTGTTTTCGATTTCTTCCGGATTGATGTCGATTTGGATGAATTTCACATGTTCGTTCCACGTTTTGCCCTGGCCGAACGACAGCATCCAGTTGAGTCGCGCGCCGACCAGCAATACCACGTCGGCGTTGCGTAGCGCGGTGGAACGGCAGCTTGCCGTGCTGTGTGGGTCGGTATCGGGCACTACGCCTTTGGCCATGGACATTGGCTGGAATGGAATATCCGTTTTCTTGACGAATTCGCGGATTTCCTCTTCGGCGCGGGCGATTGCGGCGCCTTTGCCGATCACCATGAGCGGACGTTCGGCCTGCCGCAGCAATGCGAGCGCCGCGTCGATGGATTTGCGTGCCGGCACCATGGCGGGGGCCGGGTCGGTTGCCGTCCACATCAGGCGGTCGGCTTCGCTTTGGCTCAGGGTCTGTGCCACGGTGTCATCGGGGAAATCGATGTACACCGCGCCTGGGCGTCCTGAAGAGGCGATATGCATGGCACGGGCCACCGCGAGCGGAATATCTTCGATGCGGTCGATGCGCAGCGAAGCCTTGCAGAACTGCTTGGCGTAGTTCATCTGGTCGAGGCCTTCGTATTCGCCTTCCTCAAGGTCGACCACATGGCGGGTTGAGGAGCCGCCGATCATGATGACCGGATAGCCGTTCACCGTGGCTTCCAGCAGTGCCGGTAGACCGTTGAGGAATCCCGGAGCGGATACCGTCAACGTGACAGCCGGCCGACCGGTGATGAATCCGTCAGCCGCGGCCGCGTTCACAGCGTCCTCCTCATGGCGCATGCCCACGAATCGCATACCCATGCCCTGCGCGATGCGCGCGAAATCGGTGACGGGAATGCCGACCACGCCATACATGTTTCGTATGCCGTTGGCCATCAGCACCCGCGCCAGATAATGCGGCGCATCGGTGACCTTCCGATCATCGGCTCCCTGCCGTTCGGCATCCGCACGCATGCTCGCGACCATCGTTTCATCTGCATGTTCTTCTGTCATCGCAACCTCCATTCGTATCGACGACGCCATGATTGTAGATACGTGAAAATGGGAGTTCGTCAGCAGAAAAATATGTTCGTCTGCGGCTTAATTTCAACGTTTTCAGCATGATATAGCCGTATTCTCACGCACATGCGGAATATATTGCAGCTGAAATATCGCAACTCTCATCGAGAAGCATCACCTCCGCGAGACGACATCATCGCCGCATATCATCGTCGCCGTACCGCATACAGCATGAACGCCCCGCAGCACATCACGGCAGCCGCCAAACCCAACACCAGCCCCATCGGACTTCCTGTCTGCGGCATTTCCTGCTCGGGGGCATAAAGGTTGTCGACATTGAACGTCAGCAGGCTATCCTCACGTTCCACCACATCGTTCAGCACCATCATTTTCTGCGCGGTGACGGCCTCATCCAATCCCACGGACTGGTATCCGACCTTGATATTGACCTCGCCGGCACCCGTTGCATGCCAATACACGGTGGTTCCCTCCAGTTCGGCCCAGCCGACTGCCGTGGGCTCGTCGTCCTCGTCGAACACGGCCGGACCTTCGATCGTCGCCGTGAATATGCCCTCGATCGGCTGTCCACTCGAATCCAGCAACTGCACGAACAGGCTTCCGGACCGCAATCCCTGCCGATCATCACGCGTCACCCTCGAAGAAACCGGCAGCTTGTTCGCGGCCTCCTCCCAAAGCTCGTTGACCTTGCTTTCCAGCCCGTCCATCACCGAGAAGAGGTATTGCTCATGCCTGACCCACACCTTTTGGTCGTCATAGTTGCGGTGCACCAGCACGCCGATCGCCGCATACGTGAGCACCGGTTCCCCGTCATGTTGATATTCGGACAGCAGCCATGCGAGGCGCCGCGCCGCTTCCGTATTTTCCACGGTGGTGGTTTCGGTGACCTTATAGTCAGTCATGCTTTCGATTTGCCGGCAATAATAGAATTTGCCCGATCTCGATTCCGCGTTCACCCCGATCACATACGGTTTTCCATCGAGAAAATAGTTGTAATGCTTGCCGTTCGCGCGCAGCAGCTGTTCGGCGGCCAGCGCGGCCGGGCAGGTCATTCCCACGATTATGATGCAGGCCGCCAATACCGCGGCCAGAATCGCAAGCGTATGTCGTTTCATCGCATTCATCGCATCGTCCTTTCGATATGCACATCGTTGTTGTCGTAATTCAACAGGCTTGCATACTTGCGATTGCCACATGGCCTTTTTCAAGGGTTGTGGTCGGAGGACGTTCTTTTTGCCGTTTTTGTGGACAACTTCGCTTGTCAGCAAACGTAACTTATCCACAAAAAACGTTTTACCAATCGTAGGTAAACAAGTTATCCACAAAGGGTGGAAATCGCTGGTCGGAAGATAGTTCACCCAAATCCACCTTTTCTCCTCTATAATCGGCGGTATGGCAGAAGAAGATAAGAGCGCGGAACCGCGCACCACCGCAACCAAGCAACCAGCCGTCAAGAAGACGACCGCCAAAAGCGCGGCCGCCAAAACGGCATCGGCAACGTCTCAGACGCCTAGCAAGCGCACCGCCGCAGCCAAAAAGTCCACGGCATCCACCGCTCGCAAGCGCACCACCAAAGCGAAGGCCGCCGCACCGCAAACGGTCGGCGAAGCCCCAGCCCCCGTCATCGAACGCACCAGCCCCGAACAGTTCGGCCGCGTGAACGTGCTCGACATCACCCCGAACGTTGAGAACGGCCTGTTCCCGGCACGCGTGGAGCTCGGCGAAGCATTCAACGTCACCGCCCAAGTGTTCATCGAAGGCCGCACCAAGGCAGGAGCGACCGTGTCCGTGCGTAACGCACGCGGCCGCGAGGTTGAACGTTTCGCCATGACCTGCACCAATCCGGGCCTCGACCGCTGGGAAGCCATGGTCAAGATCGGCGAACACAGCGATCTGAAGCCGTGGGATGCCGATTATGCCGCCGTCAAGCGTCAGCTGGGCGAATGGCAGATCGTGGTCGAAGGCTGGGAAGACACCTACCAGTCCTGGCTGCACGACGCCGTCATCAAGGTTGAAGTGAATGACGACGTGGAGAATGCGCTGGAATCCGGCGCACAGCTGCTCGCACGTTGGGCTGACGCGAAGGATTCCAAGCTTTCCGCAGCCGACAAGAAGGTGCTGCGCGACGCCGCCAAGACCATGGAAAACAAGTCGCTGAGCGCCGAAGAGCGTCTCGCCGCAGTCCAGAGCAGCGACATCGAGCAGCTGCACGAAACCAACCCGTTGCGCGACGGCCTGTCCGAGTCGAATCCGCAGCGTTTCCGTGTGGAACGCCCGAAGTCCAGCTTCGCCTCCTGGTATCAGTTCTTCCCACGTTCCGAAGGAGCCTACTACGGTGAAGACGGCAAGATCGTTCCCGGCAACCTCAAGACGTCGATCGCCGGCTTGGAACGCGCCGCAGCCGAAGGCTTCAACATTGTGTATTTGCCGCCGATCTTCCCGATTGGCGTGACCAACCGCAAGGGACGCAACAATTCCCTGGTAGCCGGCCCGAACGATCCGGGCTCCCCGTTCGGCATCGGCTCCGAACTGGGTGGCCACGACACCGTTGACCCGCAGCTTGGCACCATGGACGATTTCAAGGCATTCTGCGAGCGCGCCCACGAGCTGGGCTTGGAAATCGCGCTTGATTTCGCTTTGCAGTGCTCGCCTGACCATCCGTGGGTCAAGGCGCATCCGAACTGGTTCCGCACCAAGCCGGACGGCACCATCGCATTCGCAGAGAATCCACCGAAGAAGTATCAGGACATTTACCCGATCGACTTCAATGCCGACATGGAAGGCATCGAAAAGGAAGTCGAACGCATTATGGATCTGTGGGTCAAGGCGGGTGTGACGATCTTCCGCGTTGACAATCCTCACACCAAGCCGGTGCGTTTCTGGCAGGATGTGATTGCCGCCGTTACGAAGAAGCATCCGGAAGTGCTGTTCCTTGCCGAGGCGTTCACCCGCCCGGGCATGATGCGCGCGCTGAGCTATGTGGGCTTCACGCAGTCGCACTGCTACTTCCCGTGGCGTAACACCAAGGAAGAGCTCGAAGAGTACCTCGAAGAGACCAACGGCAATGGCGGCTTCTACCAGCACAACACGTTCTGGCCCACCACTCCGGATATTCTCACCGCCTACGTGCGCGACAACGGCATTGCCGGCCATGCGGTGCGTGCGGTGCTCGCCGCTATGGGCAGCCCGAGCTGGGGTATTTACAACGGCTACGAGCTGATCGAAAACAAGCAGCGTCCGGGCTTCGAAGAGCAGATCGACAACGAGAAGTACGAAGTCAAGGTGCGCGATTGGGACAGCACCGAAAAGTACGGCATCGCCGAACTGCTGACCTCGCTCAACAAGATCCGTGACACTCACCCGGCTTGCCGCAGCTACCACAACCTGCACATTCTGCCGAGCGACGACGCGGGCGTGATCGCATTCCTGCGTCAGACTCCGGCCGAACTGACCGGTACCGGCAAGGCAGATACGATGATCGTGATCGTGAACCTCGACGGACACAACGCGCACCAGTCCATTGTGCACATCGAGCTTGGCGACTTCGGTTTCGCCACCGACAAGCCGCTCAAGGTGCATGATGAGCTGACCGGCCGCGACTTCGAATGGGGTTACGACAACTACGTTTCGCTCGCCCCTTGGGCCGACGTGGCACACGTGCTCACCGTAGTCGAAGACTGATTGAGTCTCAATCGATCTGATTAATCTCGGTCAGCTCGACTAGAAATTCGTTTCGATTCATACCACAATACCGGTTCCACTTCGGTGGAAAGCGGTATTGTGGTTACTGATAATGCAAACTGCCCAATCTCAAGGAGAAATGACATGGCAGAAACCTTCAACGTCGTGGTGGAAATTCCGCGCGGCTCCAAGAACAAGTACGAAGTGGACCACGAGACCGGCCGCGTGTTCCTGGACCGCACCCTGTTCACTTCCATGGGTTACCCGGATGACTATGGCTACATCGACGGCACTCTGGGCGAGGATGGCGATCCGCTCGACGCACTCGTCATGATCCCGAACTCCGTGTTCCCGGGCTGCGTGGTGGAATGCCGCGCCGTTGGCCTGTACCACATGGTCGACGAGGCTGGCGGAGATGACAAGGTGCTGTGCGTGCCGGCTGACGTACGTTTCGACGACATCAAGGATGTCGAAGACGTTTCCGAGTACCACAAGGCTGAAATCAAGCACTTCTTCGAGCAGTACAAGGCTCTGGAGCCGGGCAAGGAAGTGCTGCCGGGCGATTACTGGACCGGTGCCGCCAAGGCCGAGGAAGAAATCGTGGCCGCCCGCAAGCGCCTCGAAGAATCCGAGAAGTGATTTCCACGCCTTTCTAGATAGCTTTAGGTAGCAATCCAAGGAAAGCCCGTTGACGTACGCACTCGCACACGTCAACGGGCTTTTGCATACCTTCCAACGTCCAGATTCCGCCAGTCACTGGAAGAATCCTCCCGCAAACCAGCCCCTCAGCGGGCAAAAACCTCCACTCACTGGAACAATCACCCCACTAACACGGCTTCCAGCGGACAAATTCCCCCAGTCACTGGAAGAAAATGCCCGCAAATCAACTTCTCAGCGGGCAGATTCCTCCACCGATTGGAGGAAAACGGACAAAACCATACCCTCCAAGTGTCCAGATTCCTCCAGCGAGTGGAAGAAACAGCCCGCAGACGGGATACACTCATACTGCACGCGCATATTCGCCGGGGCCGCTATAGTGGAACACGTAATTCACGGCATGCGAACAGTATTCGCAGAATTCAAAGCCCGCTGGCTGGCGCGGCAGTTCTATGTCGGTACCCCTAGGCGTAGGCGGACGTGAGACTCCGTCGAGGCCCATCCCGTGGGAAACCGGCGGGATGAACCTATATACCAGCTATGTTGATTCAAACATTACTTATTGCCGTTTCCGTATCGATGGACACATTCGCCGTTTCCATCGGCAAAGGTCTCACCGTCAAAAAACTACGCGGCCTCGACGCGTTCAAAACCGCCCTCTGGTTCGGCGGATTTCAGGCGCTTTTCCCACTGCTCGGCTATTTCGCCGCCTCCACGCTCAGCAAATACGTGACCGCCGTCGACCATTGGATCATTTTCGGCCTGCTCGCCCTCATCGGCGGCAACATGGTGCGTGAAGCATTCGAAGAGGATGAAGAGAACGCCAAGGAAACCGCTGATTTCGATTGGAAGCACATGCTTCCGCTCGCCGTGGCCTGCAGCATCGACGCATTCGCCGTCGGCGTCAGTTTCGCATTCATGTCGTTGAACATTTGGATTTCAGTGATCATCATCGGCATCACCACCGGCCTGTTCTCCGCAGCCGGTCTGTATATCGGTCGCGCGTTCGGCTCGCGCTGGCAGAAGCCCGCACAGATCGCAGGTGGCGTCGTGCTTATTCTGATCGGCGTGAAAGTATTGCTGGAACATCTCGGATTCCTCGCATAATAATCGCAAATCAGATATACAAATAAATATACAAACTTACAGTAAAAGCCCGTAATCGCACATGATTATGGGCTTTTACATTACCGCTTGCCGCAAATACTTGCGATTATTTTCCTGCGCTTTCGCGTTTTCTCGCGATTGCAGGAATCACACTATTAGAACATGACGGTCGCGTACGATGCGATACCGACCACAATTCCGGAAATCATAACCGGCAGCAGCGCAATGCCGATCCACGGATTCTTGGATTGCGGATCGGGATCGGCATCACGATTCCACCAATACGAACACGCGTCAAGCGCGATAATCAGCAACAACGCCACAATCACCGCAACAGCCCACGCCGTCGTCGAGCCATAATCGGTGGAAGCCGCGTTTTCGCCGGAACGAATCGGCAGCAGCGTCGATAGGAAGCACCAGCCCGCGCTGCCAATCATGGCAACGCCTTCCACAACATTGTGCGACAGCGAACGAATCAGATGCGTACGGTTCTCACGCGCCATCTGACGCCCGAACGAAACCACAATCAGCAGGATCAGCAGACCGCCGACGCCGGCGATCCAGCCTTCCTGCATCCAAAACGTGTCTTCGTCACCCAAACCGGCAGGGAAAATCGCACGTCCGAGCATCATCGTCGTGGCACACACCACGGAAAGCAAGCCCGCAATCACGGAAATCGCATGCCCCGCAACACCATCGCGGAACGGGTTGAACACGGCAAGCAGCGCAATCATCGCCACGGAAGCCACAACCGTGAACGACACGATTGCGGGCTCTTCCGCATTCCCATAGGAAATGCCGGGAATCAGAGCAAGCACAACCAGCACCACATATGCGGCGATTTGGACGGCAAACACCTTGCCGAACGAGGCTTTCTGAGCCGACTTGACGGCAACTTTTTCAGAGGCGGTCATTTCGTCCCCTTTTCATGATTTTCCATAATGTGGTCATTACGTATGCGATACCATTAAATGTAGCCGCAAGTGTCCACATAGTTCAGATAAAATTAATGAAACGCCGACAACACACAACAAGAGTACAATCGCGGCAACGATACAAAACCAGTACAAGAGACAAAGGGAGCTAACGTGACGGATCTGACGCTTATGACGTTCGCTAGCGACCCAGCTACCGTGCTTCCTTCTCTGGCGCTGCTTTCCCACCGCGTACGCGTGCTACCAATGGACGCGGCAAGTCTGGTGAAAATGCCGGAAAACACCATTCTTTTTCTGGATGCGCGAGATGATCTGGCCACGGCGAAAACATTGTGCCGCCTGATTCATGCATCCGGACTGTCCACGCCGATCGTGCTCGTCCTCACCGAGGGTGGCTTCACCGTGGTCAATTCGCAGTGGGGCATCGCCGACGTGGTGGTGGCGTCCGCTTCCCCGGCCGAAGTTGAGGGGCGTCTTCGCTTGGTATCCGAGCGCGGCAACTCGCCGGTCAATGCGGTTTCCGGTTCCGGAGAATCGGGCGTGCAGAACGAAGACGGCATGATCCACTCCGGCGACCTGGTGGTGGACACCAACGGCTATACGGCAAGTCTGCATGGGCATCCGATCGACTTGGCATACAAGGAGTTCGAGCTTCTCAAGTACCTCGTGCAGCATCCGGGACGCGTGTTCACCCGCGCGCAGCTGCTGCAGGAAGTGTGGGGCTATGACTATTACGGCGGCACCCGCACCGTCGACGTGCATATCCGTCGTCTTCGCGCCAAGCTGGGCGGCGAATACGAGCATGTGATCGGTACCGTGCGCAATGTCGGCTATCGTTTTGATCCTCCGGAAGAAGAGGAAGGCGAGGCGGCAGCCAAGGACGCCGCAGCCCACAACGCTTCGAGCGAAAACTGATTGTCGCACTATTCGCATTGCAAGCATTGCCTGCGATTTGCGATGCTTGCGATTGCCACGATACTTGCGATCTGACTGTCGGCTATCTCACTTTCGTACGCGCGATTGCATATTCATGCGACGGTAGACTGGTGCCATGCCCCGGGAATCGAAACAAGCGCGACTGTCACGCATGCATCAGGAATACGCCGTATTGTGCGAGGAGATTCCGCATCCGAAATGCGCGCTGAATTTTTCAAACCCGTTTGAGCTGCTGGTGGCGACCGTGCTAAGCGCGCAAACCACCGACAAACGCGTGAATATGGTCACACCGGAATTATTCGGCGAATATCCGGGACCGGCCGCACTTGCGAGCGCCAATCCCGAACACGTGGAAAGCATCATTCATTCCATCGGATTTCATCATACGAAGGCAAAGAACATCATCGGACTTTCTTACGCATTGTGCGAACGGTTCGACGGCGAGGTGCCGCAAACCATGGATGCTTTGACAAGTCTGCCCGGGGTCGGGCGCAAAACCGCGAACGTGGTGCTTGGCAATGCTTTTGGCGTGCCGGGATTCCCTGTCGACACGCATGTGATCCGTGTGACCGGGCGGCTGCGCTGGCGTTCGGACTGGGCGAGCGGCTCCCCCGACCCCAAAGCCATCGAACGAGAGATCACCGCCTGCTTCCCGCCCGAAGAGTGGACGGACCTGTCTCACAGGCTGATATTGCATGGTCGTGCCATATGCCATGCGCGCAAGCCCGACTGCCTCAACTGCCCCCTTAACGACACCTGTCCGAGCGCATTCGCAGCGTAACGCGCATGCCCGCTGTAGCCTGTGCCAACTAGACTCAGCACCATGGAAGACACCATGGAAGAAGAAAACGGGCGGGAAGCCAAGCTGAAAGCCGAAATCACGCGATGGCTGATCTTTTTCGGCGTCGCCATCATGCTCAGCGTCATGACCTGGCTGGGCTGGTCGCTGACGAACCGCAAAAATCCGATTACCTCCTTCACCACGCTCGTTTCCGACTCCTCCGTGGCCATCGGCATTCAGGGCAGCGCGCCGGAATCGCTCGACATCCGCACCGAACAGGGCACCGCGCTGGAGCAGGCGCTGCTCGAAAACGTGTACGAAACCCTGGTGTCACGCAGCGAAACCAACAAACTGCAGCCGTCAATCGCGAAATCATGGCAGATTTCCGACGACGGACTGACCTACACGTTCACGCTCAACAGCAACGTGACCTTCTCCAACGGACACAAGCTCGACTCGTCCGACGTGGTCTGGTCGCTGCAAAACGTCATCAACAACAATTACGTGGGATCCGACCAACTTGGTAGTCTCAAGGAAATCACCAATCCCGACGAAAAAACGGTGGTCATCACCCTCAATCAGCCGAATCCGTGCCTGCTGCGCGCGTTGAGCGGGCGTGCCGGCATTGTTTACGATGAGGAAAGCACGGCGAATTACGGCAAGAAAGCCGTGGGATCGGGACCGTTCACCGTGGAAGCCTCGTCGAAAACACAGATCGTGCTGCAGCGCAACGACTCGTATTGGGGCACCAAAGCCGCCGCATCGCAAATAACGCTGTATTACTACGCTTCCGAAGATTCGCTGGTCAGCGCCATGGAAGCCAAGAAAATCAGCATGGCATTGCCGTTGAGCGCGTCTGCCGCCGATGAGCTCAACCAGCAAAGCGGCATCAACTCCGACAGCGGCATCAGCTTCGACAAAGTGATGCTCGCCTTCAATAACGGCACCGAAAGCCCGTTCTCCGACGAGCAGATCCGCAAAATGACGAGATACGCCATCGACGCGCAGACCATCGCCAAAGACGCTCCGGACGCCTATTCGCCGCTCGGAGGCCCGATAAGCCCGCTGGAAGACGGGTATGAGGATCTGAGCGAACTGTTCCCCTACAATCTTGAGCAGGGCCAGCAGATGCGCAGCTATTTCGGCGCATACTATATCGCCGATATCGATCTGCTGGTGCCCAAGGAATATGAGCAGATCGGCAACACCGTGAAATCGGCGATCGAACAGCTCAATATCGGCGTCAATCTGGAAGTGCTCGATTCCGCGGCGCAAGTCACGGAACGCATGAACGCGGGCACCTACAATATCGCGCTCACCACCATGAGCGGCGAAAACGATGCGAGCGTATTCACCGACGGCCAAAGCGTGTTCCATTATGAGAACGGCGATGTGCAGCAGGCATATGCGGACGCGATGGCGGCCACCAATGATGACGATTATCAGGCACGCATGCGCACGTATGCACGCGCCGTCAGCGAAAACGCGGCAAGCGACTGGCTGTACACGCGCAAGAATTTCATGGCGGTAAGCGACCAATTGCAGGGATATCCGAAAAATCTGACCGACCGTCTGCTGCCGTTGAGCAGAGTGAAGTTGCAGTGATTTTCCCGCGATTGTCAATCAATCGCCGAACACTGCGGACAATCCGTGTGTTGCGCTGATTTTCTTGCGATTTCGGCATTCGGCTGCAGTTCCGTAAGTTGTCACATTCGCTTTCTAGACTAGCGTTTATGACTGAAAGCCAAGATACTACCATCAACGCGAACCTCACGCCGCTGCCCGACAAGGTCGGCGTGGACGGTCTCGAAGACAAGTGGCGCGAAGTCTGGGACGAAAGCGAAGTCTACAAGTTCCAGGGCACCCGCGACCGCAAGGCCGTGTACTCCATCGACACCCCGCCGCCCACCGTTTCCGGCCACCTGCACGTGGGCCACGTGTTCTCGTACACGCATACCGATGTGATCGCGCGATTCAAGCGCATGAACGGCTACGACGTGTTCTACCCGATGGGCTGGGATGACAACGGCCTGCCAACCGAACGCCGTGTGCAGAACTATTACGGCGTGCGTGTGGACACCTCCCTCAAGTACGATCCTGATTTCGTGCCGCCGTTCGAAGGCACCGATGGCAAGAAGATCGACGCCAAGGATCAGGTTCCGATCTCCCGTAAGAACTTCATCGAACTGTGCGAGAAGCTCACCGCCCAGGATGAGAAGCAGTTCGAGGCGCTGTGGCGTTCCCTCGGCCTGTCCATCGACTGGACGCAGACCTACCACACCATCGGCGAGCACCCGCAGCGCGTGGCCCAGAAGGCGTTCCTGCGCAATCTGGCCCGCGGCGAAGCGTATCAGAAAGACGCTCCGGGCCTGTGGGATGTGACCTTCCAGACCGCAGTGGCCCAGGCCGAGCTGGAATCCCGCGAATATCCGGGCTTCTACCACAAGGTGGCGTTCCGCTTCGAAGACGGCACTCCGATCTACATCGAAACCACCCGTCCGGAACTGCTGGCAGCCTGCGGCGCACTGATCGCGCACCCGGATGACGAGCGTTACAAGCCGTATTTCGGCCAGTACGTCTACTCCCCGCTGTTCCACGTGAAGGTGCCGATTCTGGCGCACAAGGCCGCGGAAATGGACAAGGGCGCAGGTATCGCCATGTGCTGTACGTTCGGTGACGTGACCGACGTTGAGTGGTGGCGTGATCTGAACCTGCCGCTGCGTTCCATCATCCAGCGCAACGGACGCATCGTGATGGACACCCCGGACTGGATCGAAGACGAGGAAGGCAAGCGCGTCTTCCAGGAAACCGCCGGCAAGACGACATTCTCCGCACGCAAAATCATCGTCGACGCGCTGCGCGAATCCGGCGATCTTGACGGCGAACCGACTCCGACCAAGCGTATGACGAACTTCTACGAGAAGGGTGACAAGCCGCTCGAAATCGTCACTTCCCGCCAGTGGTACCTCAAGAACGGCGGCACCGATCAGAAGCTGAACGCCGAACTGATCGAACGCGGTCGCGAACTGAACTTCCATCCTGATTTCATGCGCGTGCGTTACGAAAACTGGGTGAACGGCCTGAATGGCGATTGGCTGATCTCCCGTCAGCGCTTCTTCGGCGTGCCGTTCCCGCTGTGGTATCCGGTGAAGGAAGATGGCACCGCCGATTACGATCATCCGATCGTGCCGAGCGAGGACCGCTTGCCGATCGATCCGACCGACGATGTGCCGGAAGGCTACAGCGAGGACCAGCGCGACGTGCCCGGTGGCTTCACCGCCGAACCTGACATCATGGATACGTGGGCGACCTCGTCGCTCACCCCGCAGATCGTGACCCGCTGGGAAGAGCCAGGCGAAGAGAACCAGGCGATTTTCAACGCCACCTTCCCGATGGATCTGCGTCCGCAGGGTCAGGACATCATCCGCACCTGGCTGTTCTCCACCGTGGATCGCGCGCATCTCGAGAACAAGTGTCTGCCGTGGGCCAATGCCACCCTGTCTGGATGGATTCTTGATCCGGATCACAAGAAGATGTCGAAGTCCAAGGGCAACGTAGTTGTGCCAGACAAGCCGATCAAGCAGTTCGGCGCCGACGCGGTGCGTTATTGGGCCGCTGCGGCACGTTTGGGCCTGGATGCCACCTACGACGAAGGCCAGATGAAGATCGGCCGCCGTTTGGCCATCAAGCTGCTCAACGCCACCAAGTTCGCACTGGCCATCGGCCGTGAGGATGAGAACCACCATGTGGGCGCTCCGGCAACCGCAAGCTGGAACCCTGCCGACGTGACCGAGCCGCTGGACCGCGCAGCCATGGCCAAGATGGCCCTCGTAGTGCGCGAAGCCACCGAAAGCCTCAATAACTACGAGCATTCCAAGGCTTTGGAAGTCATCGAAAACTACTTCTGGCAGTTCTGCGACGATTACATCGAGCTGGTCAAGAACCGTGCATACGGCACCGCAGACTCCACCGGCCATGTGCCGAGCGAGAAGGCCGTGAAGTCCGCTCGCACCACGCTGGGACTGGGCTTGGATGCCTTCGCACGCCTGCTGGCACCGTACCTGCCGTACGCCACCGAAGAAGTGTGGAGCTGGATGCATGAGGGCGAAGGCTCCGTGCACCACGCCGCATGGCCGAAGGCTGAAACGTACGATGCGGCCGCAGCAGCCGTCTCCCCGGAGCTGCTCACCCATGCCGGTGAAGCTCTGGCCGCGCTGCGTGGCATCAAGTCGAAGGCCAAGGTTTCGATGAAGACCCCGATCCTTTCCGTGCAGCTGGGCGTTTCCGATGAAGCGCGCGAATCCATCGAAAGCGCATTGGGCGATATCGCCGAGGCCGGTCGCGTGGCCGGACGCATCTCCTTCATGGGAGCGGCCGCCGCACTGAAGGCCGTCAAGGAAACCGCCGAAGCAGCCAAGGAAGCCGTCAAGGAGGCCAAGGCTGATGCCGAAGCAGCCATCGACGTGATTGTGGCCGACAGCGAACTTGGAGAGCCGCCGGCTAAAAAGCCGAAGAACTAATGGCAACTGTAGGTGAAACCGGCAGCCTTCGTGGCAAAGCCGTTCACTTCACCTACAGACAGTCCACAGGACTGTCTGCTTAACGGCTCAGCCGGCTAAAAAAGCCTAAGAGGGGATCTTCCACGATTGGAAGGCCCCCTCTTTGTGTATCTGGATCCTATGTTCATACATTTTTATAAAACGGGAACTGCAAGCAGATATTGAGATTGCGCGGCCTTAGCAGGCTGCGATTGCACAGGCATATCCGGATACAGCTTCTGCAAAGCCTGCTGCAATATTTCGGCAGCGGCCGCAATTTCAACGGTCTCGTCAATCAAATCGCTATTATCAGGCACAATCAACGTGCGATTTCCGGAACCAGCAATGCCGTATGCTGCAATCGGCAACGCACTTGTCATCAACATTTCGGAAGATGCGGTTTTTCCTGTTGTTCCAGTATTTTCAGATGCGGAATCTACCGAATCGCCATCGCTGGATTTCTTTGATTCCACTCCCCCGACTTTCGCAACGTTCTTCGACGTGGTATCGGCAGCCGCGCCAAATGACGATCGCAGGCCGCCCGCGTAGCTCATCACATCATCCATGCTGATGGCGTTCTTGTCGTCCACCAAGCTGGCCGCAGTACCGTCGGAAGCGTTCTGCTGATTGGCCGCATCCGCCTGCGCGCGTTCCTCTTTGCGTTGGGCCTTGATACGCGCCCGCTCGGCACGGCCCGCAAGCGACGTCTCCGAAGCCGAGGCAAGTCCCATAGACCCCTTCAACGTAACTTCCGAACCATCGACAGTATCGTCGGAACTGGTCGAATCATCACCTGCATCAAGCTGATCCGCAAAACGAAGCACGATCTGGTGGAACGCACTGGCCTGACCCGTGTGCTCGCTCGCATCCGCCAACGCCTGCATCGCATCGTCAACCCTGCTTGAAGCCGACTTCAACTTCTCATTGCCGTCAATGCTGTTGCGCACATCCGCAATCGCCTGAGATTCCAAGTTTTGCGCCGAACCTGCGGAAGCCCCCAATTCCTTAAGCCGAGCGGTGTATGCGTCGGTGAAATCCATGGAATACGGAATCATCGCCGAAGAAAGCTGCGACTGGCCGGCACTGTAATCCTTGGCGCCACGCTGCTGCTCCTCGCCCGCACGCTTGTTGAGTTCCGCCACCAAACCGGATGTGCCACGCTGTTCGATGGTGCGAATCACCTCGTTCACCGCGTCGGCGGCACCCGTATGTCGGTATGCGGCGCTCACATCGTTGACCGCGTTGGCCAGATCGACCACGGACTGCGCCACCGCAGTATCGCCGTTCAGTTCGGCCGCGGTGCCGAGAATGGCGGTAAGTTGCGTGGTATCGCCAATCGATCCGGAAAGATGCGTCGTATACGAGCCGACGTACGCGTCGATATACCCGTTGAACGCCTGCTCATGTTCCTGCTCACGCTGGGCGATGGTCGTTTCGGCAAGCTCCTTTTCATGATCGCGCAGTTGTTCGAGCTGCGCGATGAGCTCATGGTTGCGTTGCGATCCGACATTCGTCAAACCATCCACCAATGTGGATGCGCGATCGGTCAAACTGGTGAGATTGCCATAGCAGCCAGTTCTTTCGGAATCGCAGGCAACAGCGGCGACAGACAGCGAACTCATGGTGAAGTTTTTCGCAGTCACATACGTATGAATCGTAAGATCCTCACCCGGCTTGCCTACCGCAGCGACCAATGTCGACGAATTGCCGGCAGACACAAGCACGCCTTCGTCTGAGGTCGCGTCATTGCCGACGCGGTTGGGAATGGTGAACGCGACGATCGGCGTCAGATCAGCCGTTTCCTCCGGTCGTTCCGATTTCAGATCGATGCGGATGCCGACCACGCCCGATGCACCGGAAATCTTGGATGCGCTGACGGTCGGACCGTCCAAAGTAAAGGTCGCCGTTATATCCCACGGCAGTTTCACACGCTCTTGCGGCACGCGCTGCGAAGACGTCGCGCCCTCATCTGCATTCATGTCCGTATCAGTTGCAGAAGCGGCGTCACTCGTCAAATACAAGCGGCCCGTCTCATCAACGGACTCATATGCGCTCATCACATCGTGCGAGGCCACCGCCGAGACGTACTCGCCGTTCCGACGCACCACATCAACCACATTCGAAACCCCGACCGCGCATACGGGAGCCGCCGAAACCAGCGTTACCGCAATGGACGCAGCCAGCATGTGCCGCAGATGGACACTCGCCACACGCATATCACGCTCACCACGCGTGCTATCGGCATGATGGGCACAAGATGCACGAAACGCAACAGAACGACGCATGCCGAGCCTCTCAATCGCAATCAAAACAACGTTCCAAAGCAATCAATGTAGCGCGCGGCATGCCCCGGCAAGAAACGATTTCGCGGAAAACAGACAGGTCAGGCGAATACGTCGAGCGCACCCGGATCGACGCCGTTCTCGGCGATGCGCTTATGCCTGCGCTTGGCTTCGGTCACCACGAATTCGCGATACATTTCGGCGATGTCGGGATCCAACCCGGCATCGACAGCAATGCGGTGCAACCGTTCGATCTGGTAATCCTCACGCTTGTGATCGGCCGGCGCAAAGCCTGCACGCGCTTTCAGCACGCCCACTTGGGACGTGTATTTGAAGCGTTCCGCCAGCAGGGAGACGATGGCCGTATCGACATTGTCGATCGACTGGCGCAACGCGGCGATCTTCGCCACGGCGTCGGCGACCTCAGGATTGCTTTGCGCGGTGCCCGCATCGATGACGGTTTCGGTTTCATGTTCTTCTTCTGGCCGAAGCCAGTCATGTTCGCTATCGCTCATGCGTACAAGACTACCGCGCGCATGTCACTTGGAGAAGTACCGTTGCAGCACAATCGTGGTTTCCGTGCTCACCGGCACCGTTTGGTGGATGACGTTCAGCAGATCCTCAAGCTTGCTTGGCGACGCTGCGCGCACGGTCAGCATGTAGCTGGGTGACCCAGCCACGGAATCGCACGACATGATGCCTTCGATATCCTGCAATTTGGCGGGAATCTCGGCTTCCTTGGAATAATCGATCGGCGTGACCGCAATGTAGGCACATACGGCGAGGCCACGCTTTTCATCGTCGATAACGGCCTTGTAGCCGAGAATCACATTACGACGTTCCAGTTTCTGCACGCGCGATTGCACCGCGGAAATCGACAGTCCCGTAGCGTCCGAAAGCTGAGACAGCGTAGCGCGGCCGTCTTTCTCCAGCATGCTGAGAATGGTCTCGTCGATATCGTCGAATTGTCCCATGCTCGCATGCGTGGTGTCGGGTTCGTTGCCATTGCCTGTCATAGATACCCCTTTCCAACAAGCATTCTGCATCAGTCCGGTAGGACCGACTCCCCTATGCAGCTCACGTTTCCGTCCATTACCATACCCACCCCAACACACAATCCGTCAACTGCATTTTCGTAACATTTCCAACGAATTTCGATTTTCAATCATTTTTCTCCTATTTTTTTCATATACCCCCTATATAGCAATACTATTTTCGTCTTTTTACTTTCGATTTCGTATTTTTTCGTGCGTCGATTTTTACATACCGTATGTCCACAACGTGATCATCCACATTGCCGAACCGTGCGGAACTTTCGAAAAACAATCGAAACGCATTCGAAAGTAGTTGAAAACTGCAAAACGGAAAAACAGCCGAACAGAAAGACAGCCGAACGAAACAAAAGGGCCGCATGGCGATTGTCATACGACCCTTGGATGCGTAACCGCAGATTGCGATTACCTGCGATTAGCTGTTGCCGTTATTCGCGGTATTGCCGCTCTGCTGGATCAGCGACGCCATGAAATCACGGTTGGTCGCGGTCTTCTTCAGACGCGGCACAAGCGTCTGGTAAGCCTGCTCAGGCTCCAGACCGCCAAGCAGACGACGCAGACGGTAGATGATCGGCAGCTCCTGCGGATCGGTGATGAGTTCCTCGCGACGGGTGCCGGAAGCGTTCACGTCGATGGCCGGGAACAGGCGCTTGTCTGCCAGTTCGCGGCTCAGGCGCAGCTCCATGTTGCCGGTGCCCTTGAACTCCTCGAAAATCACCTCGTCCATCTTGGAGCCGGTTTCCACCAGTGCGGAGGAGATGATGGTCAGAGAGCCGCCGTTTTCGATGTTACGAGCGGCACCGAAGAACTTCTTCGGTGGGTACAGCGCCTGGGCATCCACACCACCGGAAAGAATACGGCCGGAAGCCGGAGCGGCGATGTTGTAGGCACGGGCCAGACGGGTCATGGAATCAAGCAGCACCACCACGTCCTGGCCAAGCTCCACGAGACGCTTCGCGCGTTCGATGGCGAGTTCGGCGACGGTGGTGTGGTCGGAGGCCGGACGGTCGAAGGTGGAGGAAATGACCTCGCCCTGCACCGTACGTTCCATATCGGTGACCTCTTCCGGACGTTCGTCCACGAGCACGACCATCAGGTGGACTTCCGGATTGTTGGTGGCGATCGCGTTGGCGATGTTCTGCAGGGTGATGGTCTTGCCGGCCTTCGGCGGAGACACGATCAGGCCACGCTGGCCCTTGCCGATCGGCGCCACGATGTCGATGAGGCGGCCGGTGAGCTTGTTCGGCGCGGTTTCCTGCTTCAGACGCTCCTGCGGATACAGCGGAGTGAGCTTGTTGAACTGCGGACGGTTCTGTGCGGCCTCCACGGTCATGCCGTTGATGGAGTCGATGGACTGCAGCGGCACGAACTTCTGACGCTGGTTGCGGCGGTCGCCCTCACGCGGGGTACGGATGGAACCGTGCACGGCATCACCCTTGCGCAGCCCATACTTCTTGACCTGGCCCATGGAAACGTACACGTCGTTCGGACCCGGCAAATAGCCGGAGGTACGCACGAAAGCGTAGGAATCGAGCACGTCGACGATGCCCGCGACAGGCACGAGATCCTCTTTCGGCTCCTCGTGACGCTGTTCGCGTTCAACATTGCGATCCGTGCGCTCGTTGCGCTCGACGCGATCGTTACGCTCGTTGCGATCATTGTTACGGTCGCCGGTACGGCCACGACGCTCGTCACGCTCGTCATAATCGCGGTCACGGCCACGCAGGCGACGGCCACGACGATCCACGCGGTCACCCCTATCGCTGACGCGACCGCGACCACGACGCGCGAAATCACCGTCTTCAGCCTCGTCACGACGTTCGTCATCATCACTGCCCTGCGAAGGCAACGTGGCGAGAATGTCATCAAGATCGCGCACAACGTCCTCATCCTTCGGCCCTTCCACCGCACGACGGCGACGGCGCGGCTCAACGTCGGACGCATCATCCTTACGATGGCGACGACGATCATCCTGCTTCGGCGAAGCATCGTCCAATCCCAGTTCGGCCAGCAGATCGGTGGCAGCGTCCGCATCACGGCGGCGACGGCGCTTCGGAGCCTCATCGATGCTGTCCAGGGCGTTCACCGCGGCCATGACATCGGCCGCCTCCTCGCTCGTCGGAGCCTCAGCCTGCTTGCGACGGTCAGCACGCTCGGTGCGCTCGGCACGTTCCGTCTGTTCGGAGCGCTCCGCACGCTCAGCGCTATCAGCACGTCCGGCAAGGGTCTTCCTAACGGTTTTGGCCGTCTGCTTTTCGGACTGCTCAGCCTCGTTGGCTTTGCTTTCGGCAGCCTCGTTGGACTTGCCGGATTCCTCAGCCGTGTTCGCCGCGACCTCAGCGTCTGCGGTTTGGGCTTCAGCAGGAGCCACCGGAGCGGCCGGTGCAGCGGACTTCGGAGCTCGCACGGTCACACCGGCAGGCGCTTCACCGCCGGAACGAGCGGCCTGAAGCGTCGCGATAAGTTCCGGCTTACGCATGGTGGAGGTGCCGCGAAGGCCCATCTGCTTGGCGAGCTCCTTGAGCTCAGGCAGTTTCATGTCTTCAAGATTCGGGCTGGTTGCCACTGGTTTTTGCCTTTCCCCTAGCTTTCGCAAGCACACGCCTGCAACAGCTGTAAAAAGAGATACGGAAATTTCCGCCACTGAAAGTCCGCCGCGAAATATCACGGTTTTCGAACTTCCCTAACCATACAACGTCATCCAGACCAACGCAACGTAGGCGTGCCAACGTATTCATGCCAATCAAGCATTCAAGTCAATGACAAATCGCAAATCACAATGCGAAAGACCCGCCATGCGATCACATGACGGGTCTTTCGCTTTACCACATGCTTTACAGCAACAGGTGCAGGTCTTGCCGGAACCTACTTTTCCTCGTGATAGCTCTTGTCGGTATTGACGGACCATACGTTCTTCTTGGACGTCTTGCCGTTCTTGATATTGCCGACGGCCTCGATTGCGGTGGCCATGGAATGATCCATGTTGTTGTAACGATGCTGGCCGTTGCGGCCGACGCAATACAGATTGCCGAAGGAATCGAGGTATTCCACGAGCTCAGGCATGCGATCGTAGGTGTCGAAATATGCTGGATACGCCTTCTTCACGCGCTCACGATGGGAGTCGATCACGTCTTGCGGACCGTTGATGATCTGCATGCGCGTAAGCTCCTGGATGGCGAACTTCTTCGCTTCCTCGTCAGACATGTTCCAGAAGGAATCGCCTTCTTCGCAGAAGTATTCAAGACCGATCCACACGGTGTTGTCAACGTCCTTGACCAGGTACGGGCTCCAGTTGTTGAAGATCTGCAAACGGCCGACCTTGTAGCCCGGATCCTGCACGTAAATCCAGCAATCAGGCACGATCGGCGGGTTGCCGAGGGTGGGAATGTCGGTGGTGTTCGACAGGCGCAGGTGCTTGACGAGCAGACCAACGGTCACGAAGTCGCGGTACGGCAGGCCGTTGGCGATTTCGGTCATGTCCTTCGGCGCGGGCTGGCTGGAAGCGTCCACGGCGTTGATGAGATCCTTGACGGGCATGGAGGAGATGAAGTCGTCCGCGGCCATTTCGGTGCGGTTGCCTTCGGAATCCTCATATACCACGGATGCGATCTTGCCGTCGGCCTGGCGAATCTCCACCACGTTCGCGTCGGTGATGACCTTCACGCCCGCGGCCTCGCAGTTGGCCTCGACGGTTTCCCACAGCTGGCCCGGACCATACTTCGGATACCAGAATTCCTCAATCAGCGAGGTTTCAACCTCAGCATTGCTGCGCTTCTTCGGCAGGAGCTTCTGGAACGCGTTCTTCAGCACGCCCATAATGCTCAGGCCCTTGACGCGCTGCGCACCCCAATCGGCGGAAATCTGGGACGGATGGCGACCCCACAGCTTCTCGGTGTACCCCTCGAAGAACATGGAATACAGCTTGCGGCCGAAACGATTGATGTAGAAGTTCTCCAGATTGTCTTCCGGCAGCTTGTGCACCATGGACTTCAGATAGCTGAAGCCGGCAACAAGCGTAAGCTTCGGACCCATGGCCTTCAACGTGTTGGCGCTCAGGGAAATCGGGTAGTCAAAGAAGTGGCGGTTCCAGTAAATACGAGACACGCGATGACGCTTAAGCATCACCTTGTCTTCGACTTCCGGATCCGGTCCGCCCGGTTCCATATCGTGCTCGCGACCGAGCTTCTTGTCATCATAGCTTGGCGCGCCCTGCAGCGGCAGGACCCCCTTCCACCAATCCATGATGCGTTCGTCCTTCGAGAAGAAACGATGGCCGCCAATATCCATACGGTTGCCATCATGCTTGACGGTGCGGGAGATGCCGCCGAATTCGCGGGTCGCTTCCAACACAGTCACGTCGTAGTTCTCGGAGCCACCGTCCTTGACGAGCTCCCAAGCGGCAGTCAGGCCTGCAGGGCCACCGCCGATAATCACCACGGATTGCTTTTGCGTCACTTTGAGGTCTCCTTATGAAAACAAAAATCCCTGATAGTCTACCCGAGGGTAGGGAAACGAACACCGCAACTTGTGCGAATGCTTACAAAATCAAGCCAAGTCAGCCGGATATACGGCTATCGCATCATGCAAAACGCAATCATCAAACCGGCCGATGCACGACCCGACTGCGCGGCCAAAGCGCGCAACCACATTACGCAATCCAACTACGCGACCAGCAACCGCACAACTGGCAACCGCGTGACCGGCAACTGCGCAACTAGATGGAATCAGGAATGTCAATATCGGTTTTCTGCACTTCCTCAACATTGACATCCTTGAACGTGACGATACGCACGTTCTTGACGAAACGACTGGAACGATAGACGTCCCACACCCAAGCATCAGTCAGGCGCACGTCGAAATACACGTCCTGGCCTGCGGAACGCACATTGAAATCGACTTTATTCGCCAAATAAAAGCGACGTTCCGTTTCAACAACATACGTAAACAGCTTGATTACGTCGCGATACTCCTTATACAGAGCCAGTTCCGCGTCGGTTTCGTAATTATCGAGATCCTCGGCGCTCATCACTTACCTTCCGTATCGCGCTTGCGACCACGACCAAGCGTGCGCCACCAAGCTTCCTTCGACGTCTTACGCTCGCCCGCCGTGTACGGCCAGCTGTTTTCGGCATCGGCATCGCCAGTAACGGACTTGCGATCATCATGCTCGCTTTGTCGCGCAGGTTCCGCGCCTTCCGCGTCCTTCCGCACAGCCTCGGCCACGTCACCAGCACCATCGGAAGAAGCTTTCTGCACGGATTGCGCAGCTGCCGCGGCATCGTTGACATCCGTACCTTCCGCATCATGCTTCGAAGCATTCTTCTCATTCAGTCGGATGGCAATGGAATGCTCGCGCGCGCTCAACGCTTCCTTGACGCCCGGATTATCTTCGATCACATGCATGCCGAACGCGTCAAGCGAACGGATCGGGTCGAACTCGTCAACCAGCGTGTCCATAACGATCAGATCCTGGTAACGGTTCTGCGAAGCGTTCCACAAGGCGTCGCGCGAACGACCGGACGGCACGAATCCCAACGACTGGTACACGGACACGGAACGCGTGTTCTGCTCGGGCACGGCAACCCAAATGCGATGCATGCCAAGGCCTGCCGGTTCCGGCGCAAGTCCGTACGTCATCACGCGCGGCATGATGTCACGCGAATAGCCACGGCCGCGGTAATCCTTGCCAAGCACCACCTGAATGCGCGCGGAACGAGCCCAACCGTCAATATCGATCAGGAAAATCATGCCAATCACATTGTCGGAATTCGCGGCATCGATCTCGCCATCGCCATCATGGTCGGCTTCGGTGATGATGGACCATGCGATCGTGCGACGCGACTCCGGATCCCCCACACCGGATTCGGTCGGCGTTTCGCCTTGGGACCATGCCACGGAACGACGCACCCACGCATGCACCGCGCCACGCTCGGCAACCCGATCCTTGCCGGTGATTCCGGAAGCGCCGATGTACGCCCCAATGGCGTCCATACGTTCAAGATCTTCGATCACGGACGGACGCAGATGCACCATCTCGCCCTTGATAGACGGAATGACGATGAGATCCGGCAATTCACGCGACTGCTGGTCCAACTGCTCCTGTGTCGCAGCCTCAACTTGTTCTGGCATTATTCCTGTCCCCTACATCATTGCAGGCACGACCGTCGCCGCACCCATACCGAGGGTATTGTACCCGACTGTATGTCAGCTGTGAATCCGCGCGGCGGCAATCGCTGTACATATTCCTCTACCAGCATAACCTGATGTTGAAGGACATGTCGGCAATCGTAAGAAAATGCGCTTCACGATTATGCATTCTCTTTCTTTGAAATCCCTTTTCCGGAATAACGAAAAGAAAACGCACGTCCCAAGCTTTTTGGAACGTGCGTTTTCCTGCGATTCAACAATCGGCTGTAATCGTCAGCAATCGTTGTAAACGTTACTTGATCTTGCTCATCACGATCTTGGTGACGGCCTTTGCGTCAGCCTGACCGCGAGTGGCACGCATGACGGCACCAATGATGGCGCCCATCGGCTTCATATTGCCGCTCTTGAGCTTTTCAACGATGTCAGGATTGGCTGCGAGAGCCTCATCCACGGCCTTTTCGAGAGCGCCGTCATCAGACACGACCTGGAAGCCATGCTTCTTGACGACCTCATCCGGAGTGCCTTCGCCAGCAAGCACACCGGCGACGGTCTGCTTGGCCAGCTTGTCGTTGAGCTTGCCATCGGCGATCAGCTTCTCAACCTCAGCAACATCGGCCGGAGCGATCGGCAGCTCTTCGAGGCTCACGCCCTTGTTGTTGGCTTCACGGCTCAGCTCGCCCAGCCACCACTTCTTGGCACCTGCGGCGGTGGCACCAGCCTTGACGGTCTCCTCAAGCAGATCCAGAGCGTCGGCGTTGAGCACGTCACGCATCTCCAAATCGTTGAAGCCCCACTCGCCCTTCAGGCGGTTGCGGCGCTCGCGCGGCATTTCCGGCATCTGAGCCTTCATCTCTTCGATGTGCTCCTTGGTGATGTGCAGCATCACCAGATCCGGATCCGGGAAGTAGCGGTAATCGTCGGCATCGGACTTCACGCGGCCGCCTGCGGTGGTCTGCGAAGCCTCATCCCAGTGGCGGGTTTCCTGCAGAATCTCGCCGCCTTCGCTCAGAATGGCCGCCTGACGGCGAATCTCATACTGAATGGTCTTTTCAATACCGCGGAACGAGTTCACGTTCTTGGTTTCGGAACGGGTGCCGAACGGATCGGACGGGCTGTTGCGCAGCGACACGTTCACGTCGGCACGCATGTTGCCCTGCTCCATGCGAGCGTGGGAAATATTAAGCGCACGCACGATGTCGCGGATGGCGCGCATGTAGGCACCGGCGATTTCCGGAGCACGATCGCCTGCGCCAACGATCGGCTTGGTCACGATTTCGATCAGAGGAACGCCTGCACGGTTGTAGTCGACCAGGGAGTGGTCAGCGCCTTCGATACGGCCGTCAGCGCCACCGACGTGGGTGTTCTTGCCTGCGTCGTCTTCGATGTGGGCGCGTTCGATCGGCACACGGAACACGGTGCCGTCTTCAAGTTCCACATCAAGATAGCCGTTGCCGTTGGTCGGCTTGTCATACTGCGAGATCTGGTAATCGCGCGGCATGTCCGGGTAGAAGTAGTTCTTACGCGCGAACTGGCTCCACTCGGCAATTTCGCAATGCAGGGCAAGACCCAGCTTGATGGCGTAATCGACGGCGGTCTTGTTGACCACCGGCAGAGAACCCGGCAGACCAAGGCTCACAGGGGTGAGCTGGCTGTTCGGATCGCCACCGAACGAGACTTCGGCCGGGCAGAACAGCTTCGTGGTGGTGCTCAGCTCAACATGGGTTTCCAGACCGATGACCGGATCGAACTTCTTGACGGCATCGGCGTACTTCATCAACTTTTCAGCCATTTTGTTTTCTTTCCTCCGATGCTTCCTACTTGTTCAAGCCGTCGAGCCACGGGGTCTTCAGGGACTGCCAGATCGGACCGTTCCAGTCTTCCTCGAGAGCCGCCTCAAGTGCCGCGGCAGGCTTGTACATGGCCTCGTCACGCTGCTGCGGAGCGAGGAACTGGAAGCCAACCGGCAAGCCGTCGTCGCTCAGACCAGCAGGAATGCTCATGGCCGGAACGCCTGCAAGGTTGGCCGGAATGGTGGTGATATCGATGGCATACATGGCCATCGGATCCTCGGTCTTCTCACCGAACTTGAATGCGGTGACCGGGCTGGTCGGGCCAACAAGCACGTCGACCTTCTCGAAAGCCTTCTTGAAATCGTCGATGATCAGGGTGCGCACCTTCTGTGCGGAACCGTACCATGCATCGTAATAACCGGCGGACAGGGCATACGTGCCAAGGATGATACGACGCTTGACCTCGTCGCCGAAACCGGCTTCACGAGTGTAGGCCATCATGTTGGCGGCGGTCTGAGGAACGCCCGCCGGCGGCATGACGCGCAGACCGTAACGCATGCCATCGTAACGAGCCAGGTTGGAGCTGACCTCGGACGGCATGATGATGTAGTACGCGCCAAGGGAGTACGGCAGGTGCGGCAGAGACACTTCAGTGACTTCAGCGCCCATCTCCTCAAGCTTCTTGACACCTTCGTTGAAGCGTGCCATAACGCCCGGCTGGAAGCCTTCGCCGCCGAGCTCCTTGATCAGACCGACCTTGAGGCCCTTCAGATCACGCTTCATGCCTTCGCGGGCGGCCGCCACCATCGGGCGAGGACCTTCCGGAATGGACGTGGAATCGCGCTTGTCGTGGCCTCCGATCACTTCCTGCAGCAGGGCCGCGTCGAGCACAGTACGGGAGCATGGGCCGATCTGGTCGAGCGAGGAAGCCATGGCGATTGCGCCGAAACGAGAGACACCGCCGTAGGTCGGCTTGACACCGACGGTACCGGTCAGCGAGCCCGGCTGACGGATGGAGCCACCGGTGTCGGTACCCAGGGCGAGCGGGGCTTCGAACGCTGCCACTGCAGCTGCGGAACCACCGCCGGAACCGCCCGGAACACGTTCGGTATCCCACGGATTGTGTGTGGTCTGGTAGGCGGAATGCTCGGTGGACGAACCCTGAGCGAACTCATCGAGGTTGGTCTTGCCCAGCAGCGGCATGCCTGCAGCCTTGAGCTTCTCGATGACGGTAGCGTCGTACGGAGGCACCCAGCCTTCGAGGATCTTGGAGGCTGCGGTGGTTTCGATGCCCTTGGTGACGATCATGTCTTTGATGGCGATCGGCACGCCGGCAAGTTCCGGCAGCTGTGCCTTTTCCTCATCGGACTTGGCATCGAAGGCGTCGGCCTGTTCGAGAGCCTGATCGCCGGACACCTTCAGGAAAGCCTTGATGCTCGGCTCGGCGGCCTCGATGACTTCGAGATGCGCTTCAACCAGTTCACGGCTGGAAACTTCCTTGGCCTTGATCTTAGCCGCCATCTCGGCGGCGGAAAGCTTGACGAGTTCGCTCATGTCACTCCTCCCCCAGAATGCGCGGTGCAACAAACATGCCGGCCTCGGAAACCGGAGCGCCTGCGGTCGCCTCTTCCTGAGTCAGCGGGGTTTCCGGCACATCCGGGCGCAGGTAGGCTTCCAGCGGAATCGGGTTCGCGGTTGGTTCCACATCGTCGGTAGCGACTTCCTGGACCTTGTTGATGGATTCTGCGATGACGTTCAGATCGCCCTGCAGACGGGTGATCTCCTCGTCAGTAAGTGCAATTCGGGCCAAATCGCCCAGATGCACGATTTCTTCTTTGGTGAAAGTAGGCATGTCCCTAACATTAACGCGTCTGTGTGACGAGCGCCCGCCCATTTCGTCTCGCCCCGCAACCCCACCACGCTCCCGCCCTACCACCCCACCAAAGTCCCAATTCCCCCGGCAGCCCCACACGCTAACCGCAACAGCCCGCCGCACCAACACCCCAGCTCTGTCAGAGTCCCAAATCCCCCACCCACTGGAACAAAAGGACGCCAAACGCTGTTTCACCGGGCAAATCCCTCCAGACACTGGAGGATTCTTCCCGCCAACAAGCCATCCACAGTCCCAAAACCTCCATCCACAGTCCCAAAACCTCCACTCACTGGAACAATCCGGGCCCAAACCAGCCTCTCATCGTCCCGATTCGTCCACCCGCTGGAAGAATCTTCCCGCTGAACGCTCTGCTGGAGTCCGGATTCCTCCAGAAGATGGAAGGATCCTCCCGCGGAAGGCCCCACTAGAGGCCAAAATCCTCCAGTCATTGGAACAAAACGGACACTAAAAGCAATACAACCGTCTAAAAACCTCCAGCCACTGGATGAATTCTCCCACTAGCGCTTCGTCAGAGCCCCTATTCCTCCACCCAATGGAAGAATTCTCCCGCAAGCCAGCCATCCACAGTCCCAATACCTCCACCCAATGGAGGAATCTGGACTCTGAACAGCATCCCAATACTTAAAAATATTCAACCAATAGAAGAAAACAACAAAAATTCACACAAAACAAGCGGATACAAGCACTTATCTGCAAAACAACCACCCAGTTATCCACAAAACCCGTAAGTTATCCACAGACACGCCCGAAACAGCATCCTCTATCCACATTTGCCGATCGCACTTCCATAGCAGAGCCACAACAAGGTAGCGTCAAATCATGAAAGCATATCCTCAAATCGATGCGCTGCTCGATCAAACAGAAAATGCGCAACGATGCGCACACAGCAGTGACCCTCTCATCCAGAAGGGACTATATCGCAGATACCGCGCGGGAGATTTGGCGCGCCCATACCCAGGGCTATTCGCCCGTGCCGAATATTGGAATCAGCTGAACGAGCCCGAACAATCGTTGCACGCGGCCCGAACCCTCAGCAGGCTCCACCCCAACTGGGTTTTCGCAGGAATAACAGCCGCCGCAGCCCACGGATTCGACCACCCGCGATTCCTGCACCGGCAAGGACTGACCATAACATTGCCCAATCACGGATCATACCGGCCGCACGACAAACTCAATATCATCTACAGCCCATATCCCAGAGAAAATGCGGTACTCGCAAACGGAATCCATGTCACTAATCCCCCTCGTACCTTATTGGACTGTGGACGGACGTTAGAGTTCATCTATTCCCTGCCGATTTTCGATGATGCAGCAGCAGACGGAATCGAAGAAAAGCAGATCTTGCAGGAATGCGCACGCACGACACTCGATTGCTCGCGCATCTTCAAATTGTTGAGATATACCGACGCAGGAAGTGAAAATGGCGGTGAATCTTTTGCTCGGGCAGTCATGATTGAAAACGGTTTTGCGGTTCCTCAATTGCAAGTCTCCTTCGCCGACTCGCTTACGGGAAAACAATTTAGGGTCGATTTTTTATGGCGCACACCCGATGGACGTATTATTGTCGGAGAACTTGACGGCACAGCAAAATACGTTGATCCGAAAATGACTGATCGTAGGAGCATCCAGGAGACCGTTCAGGCCGAGCGAGAACGCGAGCAAGCGCTTTTTCGCGCAGGAGTTACGGAAATTGTCAGATTAACTTTTGACGATGCAGTCCAGCAAAAACCGCTGATTGCGAAACTGCGGCGTGCTGGGGTTCCTTGCGTTTCATAGGGTAATCATCTGCGGGAAGATTCCTCCAGTAAGTGGAGGAATCGGAACGTTGAGAAGCTCGCCACCGGGAAGATTCCTCCAGAGGGTGGAGAAATCTAGACTCTAGCAGGGCACTCAGCGGAAAGATTGCTCCAGTGGGTGGAGGTTTTGGGTCTCTGGTGAGGCTTTCAGAGGGAAGATTCCTCCAGCGACTGGAAGAATCAGGACTCTGACAGGCTTGTTAGCGGGAAGATTGCTCCAGTAAGTGGAGGAATCTTCCCGCAGAACACCGTACTAAAGTCCCAACCTCTCCAGTCACTGAAGGACTCACCCCGCCAGACGCCCCACAGGAGACCCAAAACCTCCACCCACTGGAACAATCATCCCGCTGACAGAACTCCAATCGTCCCGATTCTTCCAGTCACTGGAGGATTTTGGACGATAGGAGATGGAGGTTAGAGCTGGGGAGCGGCGTGCTGGGAGATCCATGCGTGCATGGAAACGGCGGCCGCGGCTCCGGCATTGATGGAACGCACCGAACCGAACTGGGAGATGTAAACCACATCGTCGGCCAACTCAAGCGCTTTTTCGGACAATCCCGGGCCTTCCGCGCCAAACAGCATGAGGCAACGCTTCGGAAAACGGTACGTTTCCATCGGCACCGCACCCGGAATAATATCAAGCGCAATAACCCGCGCCGCCTTCAACTCGGCAATACGCTGATCAATCGCAGCCAATTGCGCCATGCAGGTAGGCTCGAATCCATTCCCAACGCCGCTTGCATCCGAAGCATCCGTCGAAATGCCAGATGGAGCGCATCCAGCAACACGGCCTTCAGCCAACAAAGCATCGCTTACGCCGGCATCGTTTCCAGCTTCCACATTTTTTCCCGCGCTTTCATGCATACGAAATGCGATGGCGGCCGCCTGCGATTGCGCCGCCGCGATTTCTCCGGCAATGCGCAGCTTCCAGCATTCGACAAGTTCGGTTATGGAAGGGTGGTTTTCGACGTGCTGGTACAGCTCCGTCATCAGCGACCCCTTGCGATTCCACTTGTGCGGTCCGACGATATGCACACGTTTCGCTTGGAACGCGTTCGCCGTGCGCACCATGGATCCGATGTTGAAATCGTGCGTCCAGTTTTCCACGGCGACTTCGAAATCATGGCGACCGCGAGCGTCAAGATCGGCTTTGATGGCCGCGACCGCCCAGTAGCGATACTGGTCAAGCACGTTGCGACGATCGCCCTCGTCAAGCAAAGACGAGTCGAATCGGCGATCATAATTTACAGATTGCGGATCATCCGGACGAGGCTCACCCGGATGTGTTTCGGCCCACGGCCCTACACCCACCTCGCGAAAGACCGGCTCGCCAGACGCTTTCGCTGCAATATCAATGGGATGAGGCTGATGCACGCGATTCCTCCTTACGAACCTCGTATCGCCAATGGCTGGTCAACAGGATACCTAGTGAAGCTCCGATTCCTTGAACACTTCAACGAACGGCAGCTCGGATTCAGACCCATCCACCGGATTGATGACCTTGATCGTCGGCTCGGTCATGTCAACGCCGCCGATCAGCGAAGCGATGGCAAGCACCTCGGCGCCCTCGTTCTTCACCACGGAGAAATCAAGGCTCAACTCATTGCCATTGCGCAAGGTAACCAAAGAGGACGTCTGTACATACGACTTTTCAGACAGCCAGGAATCCAGCAACACCACGCGCTTACCCGCGATCGACGGTCCCTTAATGGACGGATACACGAAATCCATCACAAAACCGTTGAGATTCTCACCGCGCGAAGCGGCCGCCTGAATCATGGCGGACACCAGCGGAACCGCGGCCGCGGTCAACGCGCCCACGGCGTCGAAATCATCCACGGAATAGCCGGATTCTTCCAACGCGTCCAGCAGAATATGCCCGACAATCGAAGCGCCACGATGATCGAACAATACAGAGGAAAGCTCCGAGAACGGCTTGTCGGCCATCTCTGCCTGCAACAGCGACTTCAGCTGGTCACGCGGCTCAAGCATGGCGAAATCGATGTCGCTATGCTCAGGAACATCGGCAGGCACAGCAACCGGATTGGTCTTACGGAAAGTCTTCTCTTCGATCATACTCCCAGCCTACCGTTTCTACTCGTCAAACCTTACTTATGCCGACACGTATTTAGTCAGATATCACTGTTCACTGGTTTCAGGAGCGGTGAGTTCGCGGACATCGGCCTTTTCTGGCGCGATCATGTTCACGGCTTCGATGATTCTGCTCTGGTCGACGCGCTGCAGCTTGCGTGCGGTGACGAGCACGCGCGACTCCAGCGACGATGCGAACGCATTGTAGGCTCCCACAGTTTTGGTGATGGCTGACCCGAGTTTGGTGGCACGATCGCCCAACACCGCGAACCGTTCATACAATTCGCGGGACAGGTCGAACAGCATTTTCGCGTCATCGGTCAGGCTTTGCTGCTGCCACGCGTATGCCACGGATTTCAGCACCGCCCATAGGGTGATCGGCGAGGTCAAAGCCACCTTGCGTGCAAACGCGTCATCCATCAGCGTCGGGTCAGTTTCCAAAGCCGCCTGCAGCAGGGATTCGTTGGGGATGAAGGCGATCACAAAATCGGGGGCATCGTCGAACGCGTTCCAATAGGCCTTGTCGCCCAAGGTCTTCACATGTTCACGCACTGCCTTGGCATGCGCATGCAGCAGCTCCGACTTTCGCGTCAGCTCCTCGGGCGTGGCGGTATCGGGAATCTCGCACGCCTTCTGGTAGTCGGCATACGGCGCTTTCGCATCGATCGGAATGGTTTTGCCGCCCGGCATATGGATGATCATATCCGGACGCTGCGTACGCCCGTCCGCATCAGTAACGACCACCTGCGTGTCAAAATCCACATGTTCCAGCAGTCCCGCGGATTCCACGATGTTCCTCAGCTGCGCCTCACCCCACGCACCACGCACCTTGTTGTTGCGCAACGCGGACGACAGGGCGTTGGTTTCGCGGTCAAGACGAGCCTGCTGCTCGCCAAGGCCTTTGAGCTGCTCGCCAAGCGCACCCATTTCCCGCTTGCGACCCTCTTCGATCTGCGAAACCTTCTGCTGCAGGGCGTCAAGATTCTTCTGCACGGGCGCGAGCGCGGACAATACCTTGCTCTGCTCCTGCAGTTTTCGCTCGTTTTCGGCCTGCTTGCGTTCCGCTTCGGCCGCGGCCCGCTCACGCTCTCGCTCCACTCGTTCCTGTTCGGCCCGTTGGGCTTGCGCGAGCTGCGATTTGAGATAGGTCAACTGTTGGGCCAACCCTTCCGCCTGCGTGCGGTATTGGGTCACCGCCGTGGACAATTCGCTGATTTCCTGCCGATCAGCTTCGATCTGCGCTTTCGCCTCGTTAAGATCAGCGGTTTTCGCATCACGGGCCATTTCCTGCCCTTTGGAACGGCCCGCGAAAAAACCGGCCGCGGCTCCAAGCGCGGCCACAACCACCAGAAGAATCACCACAAACACAGGATTGTCGAACATATGTTCTATATAACAGCATGACCAAGACATCTTGGAAGATCAAAGTTCGCAAGACATCCATGCCCAGCTGCATTATGCTTGGAGCCGAAAGCATGCTCACGAACATGCGGCAACGCGAGCACGCTGAATATTCGAGAGGCATTCAAGAGGCAATCCGGGGGTTCGGAAACACATGGGATTCGATTTGTTTATGACGGTGGCGGCGATTGTTGCGGCGGCCGTGGCCACTTGGGCCATCCTCAGGCTATTCCTAAGCGAAAACGATGACATAGCCCCCTCCCACCAACGCATCACCGATGACAAGCCCGCCAAGAATCACACCGAAAATCACACCGAAAATCCAGACGAGGCAGCCGGCGCAACACACCGAAGCGACATCGCCAAGCGTCTCGCCATCGCAACCATACTGACCGCTCCCACATTCACCGTAACCATGCTGACATTCGGCGGCATCACACTTCCCCACTGGCTGACCAATCCATGGCTGCACGCCATCATCGCCACGCCGGTCATGTTCTACTGCGCCGCGCCGATGCACAATCGCGGTATCGCCGCCCTGAAAAGCCACACGCTCAACGCGGATTCGCTGCTGTCGCTCGCCATGACCATCGTGTACGTCTACAGTCTGCTGGCGTGCGTGGTGTCATGGATTTTCCCCGCGGGGTCACGCAATCAGTATTTCGCTTTCGCAAGCATGGTCGCCGTGCTATCGCTTGCGATTTCGCTGATCGCGCAACGCCCCATGGCAAAGAAAGCATCGGAAGGCGATATTCCGACCGCACAATCGCAAGAAAAGCAAGAAATACAATCGCAAGAAACGCAAGAAACACAGCAAAGCATGGATACGCTTATCCAGGCCAGCATCACATATGAGATTCGCACGCGGGTAACGCAGATTACCGCGACCGTGACGATGGTCATCGCGGTGTGGACGTTCGCTTTGTGGCTGATTTTCGGGCTTCAGCCGAAGCTTGCGATTGCCGTGTTGATCGGTGCGACGGTTTTGACGGTCGCAGGCTTGGTTTTGCAGGCATACGACCGCCAACCGTCACGGTAAAACGGTTTTCGCAAAAGAAAATCGCGCAATCGCACGAAAAATGGGCGGACCCGCATGTGCGCAGTCCGCCCACCGTCAACGGTTAGACCGTTTTCGTGACTCGGCCAATCAACAGTCAGTCAGGCCAAACCGATCAGCCGAATGACTCCGACCGTCACTTAGCCTCTGCCGAAAAATCGTCGTCAATCTGCCCCGGCGCCCACGAGGAGAGCTCCAAATGGTCGCCGCCGGTCTGATCCACAAGCACGGTGTCGCCGTCGTGCACTTCGCCGGCCAGCAGCATGCACGCCAACTGGTCGCCGACTTCGGTTTGTACCAAACGACGCAGCGGGCGAGCGCCATACGCCGGGTCGTAACCGGTGTTGGCGAGCCAATCGCGCGCCGAATCGGTAACATCCAGCTTGATGCGGCGATCCGCCAAGCGGGCCGAAACCTGCGCCACCTGAATGTCCACGATGCCGCCGAGCTCTTCGCGCGTAAGCGGGTGGAACATAACCAGTTCATCCAAGCGGTTGATGAATTCCGGCTTGAACTGCATATGCACGGCGTCCATCACGGCCTTCTTCTTGGCTTCGTCATCCAGTTCGGTGTTCACCAGGAACTGCGAGCCAAGGTTGGAGGTCATGATCAGAATCGTGTTCTTGAAGTCCACGGTCCTGCCCTGCCCGTCGGTCAAACGGCCGTCGTCGAGCACCTGCAACAGCACGTCGAATACTTCAGGATTAGCCTTTTCAACCTCATCGAACAGCACCACCGAATATGGGCGGCGACGCACGGCCTCAGTCAGCTGACCACCCTCCTCATAGCCGATGTAGCCTGGCGCAGCACCGATCAGACGAGACACAGAGGCCTTCTCCATGTACTCGCTCATGTCAATGCGCACCATGGCCTTTTCATCGTCGAACAGGAAGTCGGCGAGCGCCTTGGCGAGCTCGGTCTTGCCCACGCCGGTCGGGCCGAGGAACAGGAACGAGCCGGTTGGGCGGTTCGGGTCGGAAATGCCCGCACGCGAACGACGTACCGCATCGGAAACCGCTTGAATGGCTTCCTTCTGGCCGATCACACGTTTGCCGAGATAGTCTTCCATGGTCAGCAGCTTCTCGTTTTCGCCTTGCATGAGGCGTCCGACGGGAATGCCCGTCCAGTCGGACACGATTTCGGCCACGGAGTCGGCGTCAACGCGGTCCGGCACCATCGGAATATCGCCACCCAAGCCACCGTCAGCACCGCCTGCCGCACTGTTCTTGGCCGCCGCCTCGTTTTGTTCGGCTTGCGCGATCTCCTTCTGGATGGCCGGAATTTCGCCATAGTTGATGGCGGAGGATTTCGCCAGATCGCCTTCGCGTTCATACCGTTCGGCTTGGGTGCGTAGTTCGTCGAGCTTCTTGCGCAGGTCGCCGATGCGGTTGTGCCCGTTCTTTTCGGCGTCCCAGCGTGCTTTCAGACCGTTGAGTTTCTCGCTTTTGTCGGCGATTTCCTTGTTGAGGTCGTCGAGACGTTCCTTGGCGCTTTCATCAAGCTCGTTTTCCGCTTTCTGCGCGGCGGCATCGTCTTTCGGATTGCCAAGCAGGTACGATTTTTCCATCTTGAGACGGTCGACCTGACGCTGCAGTTCATCGATTTCCTCAGGCGAGGAGTCGAGTTCCATGCGCAGGTGCGATGCGGCCTCGTCAACCAGATCGATGGCTTTGTCCGGCAGCTGACGGCCGGAAATATACCGGTTCGACAGCGTCGCCGCGGCCACGAGCGCATCGTCTCCGATGGTCACCTTGTGGTGGGCTTCGTATTTCGGTGCGATGCCACGCAGGATGGCGATGGTGTCTTCCACGCTCGGCTCTCCTACGAACACCTGCTGGAAACGGCGTTCCAATGCCGGATCCTTTTCGATGTTCTCACGGTATTCGTCGAGTGTGGTGGCACCGATCAGGCGCAGTTCGCCTCGCGCGAGCATGGGTTTGAGCATGTTGCCTGCGTCCATGGATCCTTCGGCCGCGCCCGCGCCGACGATGGTATGGATCTCATCGATGAACGTGATGATCTGCCCGTCTGCGTTCTTGATTTCCTGCAGCACGCTCTTCAGGCGTTCCTCGAACTCGCCACGGTATTTCGAACCTGCCACCATGGAGCCCAGATCAAGCGAGATGAGCTTCTTGTTTTGCAGGGTGGTCGGCACATCGCCGGCGACGATACGCTGCGCGAGGCCTTCCACCACGGCGGTTTTGCCCACGCCAGGCTCGCCGATCAGCACCGGATTGTTCTTGGTGCGGCGGCTCAGGATCTGGATGACTCGGCGGATTTCCTGATCGCGGCCGATCACGGGGTCGAGCTTGCCTTCTTTCGCGGCTGCCGTCAGGTCAGTCGAATACTTTTCGAGGGCTTTGTAGGAGCCTTCGGCGTCGGGACTGGTCACTTTCGCGCCTCCTCGGATCGTTGGCACGGCTTTGCGTAGCGCGTCGGCGGTCACGCCGTATTGTTCCATGATTTGCGCGCTCTGATTCGGCTTTGCCGCCGCGATGGCGATGAGCAGATGTTCGGTGGATACGTATTCGTCGCCCATCTGCTGCATTTCCTTGCCGGCTTGCGCAAGTACTGCGGATAGTTGCCTGCTGACTTGCGGTTGCGCGGTGGTCGATCCGCTGGCGCTTGGCAGCGCGTCCTGCGCTTGGTGCACGGCGGCGCTGATGTTTTGCGCGTTGCCGCCCGCGGCTTCGATCAGACCGCGGATCACGCCGTTTTCCTGGCGCAGCAGCGCATCAAGCAGGTGCAGGGTTTCGACTTGCGCGTTGCCTGCTGCCGACGCGTTCTGTACGGCGTCGGAAATGGCTTCCTGCGCCATTGTGGTGAACTTCTGTTCCATATCATCCTCCATGGTTCGCGCCGATCGTCCGTTTTTCGCACGGTCGCGTCGACGCATATGTCGTTGTCTGATATGCTCAACCGACTTCACCACCATTCTATTCCCAAAAGTTGAGCCTGCAACACTCAACTTTTGTTCACTAAACGGGAAATCGCGAACAACGCAGCACAAAGGCCGTCACCCACGAAAGGTGACGGCCTTCATATCTTCAATATGTCAATCAGCAATCGGCAATCAGCCGCGCACCACCACGTTGCGCAGGCTGCCGATGCCTTCGACGTGCACGATCGCCTCGTCGCCCGGATCAAGATGGCCGGAAGCGTTCGGCGTGCCCGTCAGAATCACGTCGCCCGGCAGCAGCGTCGTGAAGCTGGAAATCGCCGCGATCTGCTCCGGAATGCCGTGAATCAGATTCGCCGTGGTGCCGGAAGCCAGCTCGACATCCTCACCGTTCAGCGTGAAGGAGATCTTCGCGTCCTTCCAATCCAAATCGTCGCGGGTCACGATCCACGGGCCGAGCGGGCAGGAGGTGTCGAAGCCTTTCGCACGCGTCCACATCGGGTCAAGTCCCTGCAGGTCACGCAATGTCACATCGTTCACGCAAGTGAAGCCGAGCACGTAATCCATGGCCTGTTCGACCGTCACGTTCTTGGCGATGCGCCCCATCACCACGGCCACTTCCGGCTCGAAATTCATATCGTTCGAGTACGACGGGATCACGATCGGATCGTCCGGGCCGATCACCGACGTGCTCGGCTTGGAGAAGATCACCATGTCTTCCGGAGCGTGCTTGATGTCGGAATGGCCTGCTTCATGCATGAACTGCGCGTGCGCCTCGTAATTCTTGGCCAGCCCGTATACCTTCGACGGGATCACCGGAGAGAGCAGACGAACGCCATCGCCATCCACCGGAAAACGCTCGCCGGTCGGCTTCACACCGGCACCGGCCAGAGGATGCCCCTCAAGCGCCACGAGATAGTCCTTGCCGTCGCTTTCGTCGGTCTGCACGAAAGCGTATTGCGGTACATCATTATGCGAAAAACGTGCGATTCTCATGTCTGCCAGTCTACCCGCAACAATCGTCGAATCGTCCATATCATCGACATGCAACGCCCGACAATCAAAAACATCGAAAAAAAAAACGGGCCATCACATCATGCGAAGGCCCGTCACAGGAAGAAAACGTCAGATAAAAGCACGCTCGCCGAAAATCGCGGTGCCGACGCGCACGATGGTGGATCCTTCCGCAACCGCAAGTTCCATGTCGCCGGTCATGCCCATCGACAGTTCGCGGCAGGATTGCGTGCCCGGCTCGCCGGATTCGAGAATATGGTCGCGGGTTTTGCGCAGGTGCTCGAATCCCTTGCGGATGGCGGTTTCGTCGTCGACATGCGCGCCGATGGTCATCAGCCCCTGCAATTCAAGTCCGTCCAATGTACCGATTTTTTGCGCGATGCGGATGGCATGCGAGGGATCGCAGCCGGATTTCGACGCCTCACCCGATTCGTTGACTTCCAGCAGCACGCCCACGGTGATGCCGCGCGCCACGGCCCTGCGCGAGATTTTCTCCGCCAAGTCAAGGGAATCAACCGATTCGATGGTGTTGACGACCGGCAGCACTTTGCCGATCTTATTGCTTTGCAGCTGGCCGATCAGATGGAACGGAATATGCTCACCCGCAATAGTGGAAGCGCCGGCATCGTCGGCAACGCCCAACGCGAATCCGCGCTCCCCGCAACGTGCCATCAACCCTTCGGCCTTCGCCATCACTTCCTGCGGACGATTCTCGCCGATCATACGCACGCCAGCGTCGATCGCAGCCATGATCTCACCCACGTCGCGCGTTTTCGTGGCGGCAAGCAGGCGTACGGAACCTGCGTCACGCCCGGCATGCCGCTCCGCCGATGCGATGCGGTCCAGCACACGGTGCACGCCATCGGCGATCTGCACGGCACGCACACCGTCGATCGCCTCATTGGCAAGATTCTTATGGTCCATATATGCAGTCATGTTCAGCCTCTTGCGTTCAATCCCAACTACCTCTACCAGAGTAAGAAGAAGCCCGTACGACGGTCTGAAGTGAAGCGATAAAGCGACCGATATCCGTACGGGCTAATAAAACAGACGGCAGTAGAAGGGGGAACTTCAAAGACTCCGTCCGACAGCAACTATATGCAAGATTTACTAAACACGCGCCGAAAAAAACTTTTTACTTCAAAAAAAATTTTCTCAGCGAACTCAAATTCAGCCTTGCGATTCGTCTAATTTGCGTTCCAAAGCATCAACGCGTTCCTTCAACGCAAGCACCTGACACGTCAGCGATCGAATCTGCCCCAACTGCACAGTCACCAATCGTTCCCTGGTGTCGGAAGACAAGGCGCCCGTCGTGGAATTGCTTCTTGCGGCCGCCATAATATCCAGATCCACTTTCCAACGTGCGATATTACGTTCCACACGCTTGCGCCCGATGATCGCAGGGCTCAACCCAGCCGACGTGAAAATCGTGCTCGGCCGCTCGCCATCCAAATATCGGCGCATGCAACTGATCTGAAAATCACGCGAATACGTGATCCGATTTTCCGTAACCGACTCAACCGCCGGCAACGCACGAAGATACTCGACCTCCGTGTTACTAAACTGCCTTTTCGTCATATCGACCCCATTCATCCGACAAAACGGAATACCATTCTCGTGCTCGTAGATTACCATCACAAACGAACGTACCCGAACGGCATATACTACCACTTTAACGTAAGGCTATGGGGGCTCACGCCACCTGAATCGCCCTACGCTAAACCTAGCTAAACCCCAACGGGTACAGTTGCGTACTGCCACAGTCAACCCACCAAAGGAGCAGCCATGACCGGCCGATTCGCACCAACCCCATCAGGACGCATGCACATCGGCAACGTTTACGCCATGCTCGGAGCATGGCTTTCCGCCCGCAAATCGGGTGATTCCATACGGCTGCGCATCGAAGACATCGACGAGCCACGAGTGGTTCCCGGCGCCGCCGAAACCATGATGCGCGATCTCGAATGGCTTGGTCTCGGTTGGGATGACGAACCGGTATTCCAGTCGTCGCGACACGCCCTATACCAAGAAGCGCTTGAGCTTCTCAGCAAGCTGAGCTTTGACGAAATCAGCGATATTATCAGTACTGGTTCCAACGATTCCAAGCCCTGCAGCACTACAGCAGGCAACGAAGCAGCCACCTCTGAGGCAACACCGCTCATCTACCCCTGCTTCTGCTCGCGCGCCGACATCCGCGCCGCCTCTGCACCACAGGAAGGCGATCGTTTCACCGTGTACCCAGGAACATGCCGACGCCTCATCGCCAGCGAACCGCAGCGTGCGAAACAACGCCTCGCCAACAACGACCGCCACTCGATGCGCATCGCCACCGCCGACACCACCATCACCTTCCACGACGAAGTATTCGGCACCCAGCAATACAACCTCGCCCACGACATCGGCGACATCATCGTGCGCCGCTCGGACGGCATCTACTCCTACCAGCTGGCCGTCACCGTGGACGACCTCGACATGGGCATCACCGACATTGTGCGCGGCCGTGATCTGCTTCGCTCCAACGCTTTGCAAATCTACATTCGCAAAGCCCTTATCAGCGCGGGATTCAAGCCTTCCGAACCGACACAGCCCTTCCATCCTGCCGACGGTTCCAATAAACCTGACGATGTGACCATCTCATACGCGCATCTGCCCCTCATCGACAACGCAGCCGGCCAACGCCTTGCCAAACGCGAGCGCTCGCTCGATCTCGGCATACTCACGGCACACGGCGCCACCGCGCAACAGATCATCGGCTATTGCGCATGGCTGCTCGGATTGCAGGGAAACCTGAAACACACCAAACCGCAGCCTATGAGCGCCGACGAAGCGCTTGGCGTATTCAGTTGGGATGCCGTTCGCACCAACACGTCAGACCGCACGCTCGATCAAGGCGAGTTCAACGCATATTTCGGACTGTAGGCCCTATTCTGCAGTTTTATTCTGCAGCTCTATTCCGCAATCGCGTTCAGCCAATCCATAATTCCGAATCAAGCGGATATTCGTTGATCGCACAGCCATCCAAAAATATGGGCTGCTCCTGCATAAGCGGTGCCGCTTGGCCAGCCCCCGCGCACGTCATCTCATTGTCGATATGCCCCAACCGGTGCCCGACCTCATGATTGATCACCATCGTGCGATATCGCGCCAAGTCGCCGCCTCCCGACATCCACACGTCCGTGCCGGAATTCCAACGATCATCGTTGATAATCACATTGTTGCCCACACGGCAGCTGTATTGCTCCGAACATACCGACGAGAACGTCGGCAAGGTCGACGCTTGAGCGAGCACGATATTGAAATCGCAATTGCCGTTCGTAGAAGGTTCGAAAATCGCGCCTGCGCGCCCATCCATGTTCGCTGTTCAGAATACGAAACACGGCATTCGAAAAATCTTCGACTGATCCGACTTCACCATTGGTGACCACACAGTAATGATATTGCACCATGCCATATCCGCTGTTTTGCGCCGTTTGCTGCGCTTTCGCAAGTATTTCGCTTTTCTGATCGTCCATCAGCGCGGCCGACTGCTCGCGAAGCGCTTTGGTGACGGCGTCTTCCTGCGGTTCCGCCGTTTCCTCCGCTGAGGCCTTTGCGTCTTTCGTTTCCGACGATTCCTAGGTTTTCTTCTCTGATTGTTGCGATTTCTTTTCGGATTTCGCGGATTGATCCGTTTTTTCTGAATGTGTTCCGGAATTGCCGATCTGCGCCGTTTTCGCATGTCCGTTCAGTACCGCGTTGACCAGCACGGCATGCACGCTGCACGACGTACATGACACGATGACGCATAATGCAAGAATCCAAGCCACGACGCTTCTGCGGATGCGGAACGCTTCCGTCCGTTCCCGTCGGCTCATGGTGGCGGCCGCTTTCGGATCGAGCGCACGCAGAATGGTACGAATTCGCTTCAATCCGGCCTCCTTATAACCCTGCCGTCACGCAGGTGGCAGCATATCTCTTCCGCGGCAACACTACCAGCCAACAGTAGGCATGCAAAAAGCCCGCTTCCCCCGTACCGGAAATTTTCCGAGGAAAACAGGCTTTATGCAACAGTTCTCATATATCAAACGCAACTTATGCGACGGTCAGGCAAACAAGTCACGAATGATTGAATGCGATCAGGCGAACAACTTGAACACGAACGCACCCACGATAGCGCCCAGAATCGGGGCGACAACCGGAATCCAAGCCTCGCCCCAGCGGGAGGAGCCCTTGGACGGGATCGGCAGGATGGCGTGCAGCAGTCGCGGCATGAGATCACGGGCCGGGTTCAGGCCAGGACCGGTCGGGCCGCCCATGGAAGTCACGAGACCCCACACAATGAAGCCGACCACGATGGAAGCGGCAGCGTGGTCCGCTTCGCCCCACGGCATGGACAGGCAGCACAGGGCGCCGAACACGAGCACGAGGGTGCCGAAGAACTCGTTGACGAAGTAGTTGATGCGGTCGTTGTGGGCGTCGGTGGTGCAGAAGGTGCCGAGGATGGCGTTGGCGTTTTCGGTGTCCTTATAGTGCGGGTAGTAGGTGATGTACACCACGAGCTGACCTGCGGCGGCACCAAGCAGCTGGGCGATGATGTACGGCAGCACGAGGCTCCAGTCGAACAGGCCGTTCACAGCCTGGGCGATGGTCATGGCCGGGTTGATGTGCGCGCCGGAGACGGCACCGAACATGAGCACCGGGATCATCACGCCGAAGCCGTAGCCCATGGCGATGTTCAGCCAGCCCGCATGGTGGCCCTTGGTGTTCTTCAGTTCAACGTTCGCGACAGCGCCGTTGCCGAAGATCATCAGAATGGCGGTACCGAAGAATTCGGCCGCAAGTTTGACAAAAGTCGAGTATTCCACTGCTGTTTCCTCTATTGCTTCTTCTCAATAAGAATCAGATTGATGTCGATTCCGCTCTCGGCGGACAACAGCGTCCAACACTACTCCCCGCACTGGAAGTCAGTATGCCACTAGGTATGACGTCATAGCGCTGGTTTCATATGTTGGATATTGCACTCGTAGTTTGATTCGGCAAACCGCGGTTTCGCCAGTTCCACCATTGTCGTCAGTACTGCCGACCGCTGGGCAGCGTCACATCGAATTCGGAATTATACGATTGCGTTTCGTTGATATGGTATGTGGATCCGCCTTGGCTGACCCAAGTACCGCCGAATTGTTCGGCTTTGTCGTCACCTGCGGATTTCATGCTGCCGGTCCACGTACCGCCAGTCTGCATAGTCATCTGCATTTCGGTAATGGTCAGACCTGCCGCCTTGGCAGAGAATCCCCATGTGCCAATGAGATTGCCTTTCGCAGCCTTCTTCGGTGTGGTCAGCGTGGCCACAACCATAGTGCTGGCTTTATCTATAGATGATGAATCCACTCCGAAGAACTCTGCAATACCGATGTCTTCGCCATCCCTGTAGAAATGAAGATTAGAGATGTCGTACTGCGCGTTGGAGCCTGTCGACCTGCCCTTGCCAAGAGTGCCCACGATCTTGTCTTCTGCAATCAGAGTAACACGTCATTATTCTCAGACAAAGAAGCAAATCGATGATCGGACCGCACGTGGGCCTTTGAGCATGTAGGAACCAAAGTTATTGCCTATACCCTCGGAAGTTATTACCAGGGTGGACGCGCCGGGGGGATTGAACCTGGAACGCGTGTCTTCATGGAGTGATGAGGCGTCGGCCGACGTGCGGGAGCCATAGTGAGTCCGTCGCGGGAAGCCAGTAGGGCCGGTACGTAAGTCCATCCACGGGAATTCATCGCAAAGCCTTTTCCTTAGCATCCCATTTCCTCCACCCGCTGGATGTTTTGCCCGCTGAAAGGCTTGCTTTCCGGGTAAATTCCCCCAGTCACTGGAGGAATCAGGACTCCGAAGCGTGCGCCATCGGGTAGATTTCCCCACCGGCTGGAAGAATCAGGACGCTGAGACGCCAGTCGATGGGTGGATTCCTCCACCGACTGGATGTTTCGCCCCGCTGAAAGGCTTGCTTTCCGGGTAAATTCCCCCAGTCACTGGAGGAATCAAGATGCTGAAGCGTGCGCCAGCGGGAAGATTTCCCCACCGGCTGGAAGAATCAGGACGCTGAGACGCCAGTCGATGGGTGGATTCCTCCACCGACTGGATGTTTCGCCCCGCTGAAAGGCCCACTTCCGGGAAGATCCCTCCACCGATTGGATGTTTTCGGACTCTGGGATGCTTACAAACGGGAAGATTCCTCCACTGACTGGAGGAATCAGGACGCTGGAGAACCTTGCCGATAGTACGGATGCGGAGTACGAGGAGGATAGGCCCGAGAAACAGTTTCTACGCAAACTGCAGTGGATGTGGGAGTAGACATGCGAGCATCAGAAAACAAAAAAACCTTGGAACCGGAGTTCCAAGGTTTTGTCTGTGCCCCCTCAGGGATTCGAACCCTGGACACGCTGATTAAGAGTCAGCTGCTCTAACCAACTGAGCTAAAGGGGCGTTGGTCTTGCGAGGTTTTGTTCTCGCTGAGCACGAGAAGTAAATATACTCAGAATCAAGAAGAACGCAACTCTCGGCGTGTCGCGATTGTAGAACCGCTATTTTTCAACGATTTCAGCATATTGCATAAATTACAGAAAAATGCGATCCAGCCATCATGTTCCCTATCTAAACAGCACAGCCAAGGCAGGAAATCACAATTTCTTCACAACTGTCGTTCCGCGTAATCCAATCGCCCCAAACACTTCCGCCAATTCATTTCGCTAATTTATTTGCACGGCCATGCAATCATTCTCCCCGAATCCATTGTCCGAACACCATGCACGCGCATCAGCCACCGAACCGAACTCCTCCCCGGAAAGAAGCACGTAATAATCGGCCTCATGCCCATACCGCGTGTAGTAGCTGTAGTCCGCGGCCCACGCCAACACCGCCTTCGGCCATGAAGCGCGCAATGTAAGATACTGCGCGTAAATATCGCGGTATTGCTGGGTTTTGCCGTCGACTTCCATACCGTATTTACGACTGAACAGCTGCGTTGTCGGAATGTCGTACAGTCCGGAAACCGCCGACCGGTCATGAGACAGCTGCCAGCTCAACGCCAGCTGCGCATAGCGTTCCGCATCGGAGTCGGCAATGTTCGCACCACCCCTTGCGTCTCCCACACTCGCAACCGCATTACCGTTCGGCGTCGCACCCTTCTGCACCACCATGCTGGTCGACTTGGTTTCGATCTGGTCGGACGCACGCCAGTACTGCCCTATCGCGTACGCCAGCTCGAGCGTCGCTGTGCCGCTTGTGAACTGCATCGGATCGGATGCGAAGTCGTACACCGCGGACGCGATCACCTCATTGATGGAATCCTTGATGGAGATTGTGACGTCCTCGCCTTTCCACGCGGTGTCACCGCAGGCGTGTGCAGAGAACGCGACGGTCGCAATCATCGTGGTTCCGTTTTTCTCGACACTCTCCAAGCCCGCGTCGGGCGTTGTCGCGCAATCCTTGGTTTGCTTGGCCGCATCGTTCTGCTTGGTTTTGTTGGATTGCTCATCCGCGTTTTGCGCCGTCGAAGAACCGTTTTGCGCCGAATCGTCACCGCTATTACGATTGGTTGATTTCCATACAACAAATCCCGCGATTAACGCTATCACCGCAATAATTACAATAATTACGATGATGATTGGCTTCTTGCGGTTCTTGCAATCATTGGCTTGCGGATCAGATTGCGTTCCGGACTGCATGTCTAGCTGCAGGCTTGATGGCGCGGGCATGGGAACCGGAGGATATGCGGCCGTTGCCGGCGGAACATCGATTTGAGTGGTCTCAGCCGGCTGAGCACCTTGTGTCCCCAGCGGAAAACCGCAGGAACCACAGAATCGCATATCTGCGGTGACGGCAACGCCGCACTGCGGACACACGGAAGGAATTCCCGCAGCCGCATGGCCATCCTGCAATTGCGCGGCGCCGCACTGAGGGCAAAACCGTCCATCTCCGTTCCACTGAAATCCACAGCGAGCGCACTGGCCGGCATACTGCTGATTCCGCTGCTATTGCCTGCCGTACCGTTCGTACTGTTTTCCGTATCTTCGTTCGGTGGTGTCACGGCTTCGGTTTCCGGTCAATCCTCCTACACGCTTTCCCTGTTCAATGTCGCCAGCGTCACCCAATACGCTTGGGCACTGTGGATTTGCTTTGTGCTTTTCATCATTGCAACGATTTACATTGCGCTTCGTGAGACGGCCCGCAACATGTATGACCCGTATTATGCGAAGTGGGAGAACACATGGAAGGCTCCTGTCGCCGTGATGGTGTTCTGGCTTGTCGCGGAATTCCTGTGCACGAATTTCCTTGCCGGATACAGCTCGAATACGGTTTCGACGATGGTGCCAATGTGGTATTTCATCGTCGCCGGCGTCTGGGCTTTCCTCGTTGAAGTGATTGCGATGACGTTTGGTCCGACGTTGGTTGCGTCGACGCCGGGATTGTGGAAGATTCTTGTTGGCGGTACCGTACAGCAGACTCCGCAGAACGTCGTCGATTACGTCAAGGCTTGCGATCCGCATTTCGGCCAACCGAAGGCAGCCAGGACCGCAGCTTCCGCGCAGACCACGCAGACCGCGCAATACAACGCGCAATACAACGCGCAGTACGCCAATCCGTCCGCGCCAGCAACGTCACCAGCCGCGCAGACCGCTCCTACGCAAGCGATGCCCGCTGTTCCAATGCCAACCACGCCAATCCCAGCGCCAGCCGCTTCGGTTCCACCAGTACCGCAGTCAACGGCTTCGGTTCCTCCCATGCCACAATCTCCGGCCGACATTCCGATGCCGGCCGTTCCACAGGGTGAAGGAAAGCCACTCGACCCAAAAACTAAGAAGACGATCCTGATCGGCTGCATCGTCGCCGGTGCACTGATCGTATTGGGCATTGTCTATGGTGTGCTCAATTCGACCGTCTTCAGCGCGAAATCCATGGCGGAAAGCTATGTGTCGGCAATCGCCAGCGGCGATTACGACAAGGCTAACGACATTGCCGATCCTCAAGTGGGTAAAAACCAACGCAAGCTGCTTTCCAACAGCGTCGCCAAGACCGATAACGCGACCATTTCGAATGCGCATGTCAATGGCGTGAAATCCGGCAATGGCACAACCACCGCATCAATCAGCTACTCGTTGAACGGCGAAACCGTCGATGAGGAACTCACGATGCGCAAATCCGGCAACAAATTCCTGATTTTCCCGAACTGGCAAATCACCACGCCACTGATCAAGTCCATCAATGTTTCCGTGCCAAGCAGTGTGGAATCGTTGACGGTCAACAAGGTTGCGGTCACAGCCAAAAACGCGGAGAAGACGGATTCCGGCGAATGGCAGTTGCGCGTATACCCGGGCACGTACAACATTTCCGTTACGAGCACGGATTATATCGTCAGCGAAACGGTGGTATTCCGCACGAACGAAGACAGTGATTCGCCGACCACGCTGAAGGTGACGACCACCAGCAAGTTCAAGGATGCATTAAGCACCGCCGTGAACAACGCGCTCGACAAGTGCGCGGAATCCACCGACTATGCGCCGGAAAACTGCCCGTTCGGCTTCCGCGTATGGGATGAGGATAATTACCGTAATTTCGCGTGGTCGATCAGCATCTATCCGAAAATCGACGAAGTCGACCTTGATTATGGCGCTTTTGATACTAAAACCGGTAAGGCAAAGTGCACATACGAGGTGAAAGACGGCGATTCTTGGGATCCGGATGATGATAGTACGACGTTCAATGCGAGCGGATCGTTCGCTATCAAGGATGGTAAGGTCACGGTCACGCTTGATGACGGTGGCTACAGCTATTAAATAAAGTATGAAAATCCCCCTGCATAGCTGTTTTCAGCTGGTGCAGGGGGATTTTCCATGCTTAAGCTCAGACGTATCTCAGTCTGAAGTCATTCGCCGTAACCGCAATGAATGCAGCCATAGCGAATGGGGCCGAATCACTCAGCGACAACCTTCACGGTGAAGGAAGCGGAGATTTCCGGGTGCAGAGCGACGGTTGCAGCGAACTCGCCGGTGGTCTTGATCGGATCCACGGTGATGTTCTTCGGGTTGACGGCAGCCTTGGAAGACAGCGCGATGGCGATCTTGTCGGCGGAGATGCCACCGAACAGCTTGCCGGACTCGGAGACCTTGGCGGCGATTTCGACGACGGAACCCTCGATGAGTTCCTTGGCGGCAACAGCCTCTTCGCGGGTGGCAACGGCCTTGGCCAGACGAGCGCGCTTCATGGCCTCGATCTGGGCGGCAGCGTTCTTGGACCATGCGAAGCCCAGACCCTGCGGAATCAGGTAGTTGCGAGCGTAGCCGGCCTTGACGGACACGACGTCGCCCGGGTGACCCAGGTGATTGACGGACTTGGTGAGAATAACCTTAGTTTCAGCCATTTTTCAAACCTCTCTAAGATCAGCGACCGGAAGTGGCGTACGGCAGCAGAGCCATCTCGCGGGCGTTCTTGATAGCCTTGGCGAGCTCGCGCTGTTCCTGCACGGAAACACCGGTGATACGACGGGAACGAATCTTGCCGCGATCGGAGATGAACTTGCGCAGCAGGGCAACGTCCTTGTAATCGATCTCGGTGACCTTAGCGGCCTTCAGTGGATTCGGCTTCTTCTTAAACGGCTTGACCGGCGGCTGCGGCCTCTTGCGTGACATCTTGATGTTCTCCTTACAATCTGGAAATTGCTTTTCTTTTAAGCTGCGATCCGGGTCGGATCAGAATTCCGGTTCGTCGCTGCTTCCACCAAATTCGGAGGAGCCAAAGGAACCGAACGATGAGGAACCGGAATTATCCGAATTGCCCCACGGATCCGATGCCGGAGCAGGCTGCACGGCGGGCGCGGCATTGGCTGGAGCGGCAGCCCCACCCTGATAGCCAGCGCCACCGGAATACCCGGCACCGCCCTGATATCCACCGGCATTGCCGGCGAAGCCACCGTTGTTGAACCCGCCGTTGCCGCCAGCGAAAGCATTGCCGCCACGATTGCCGGCAAAATTACCACCGTTGGCACTGGAGGTTCGGGTGACCTGGGCGGTCGCATAGCGCAGGGACGGACCGATCTCATCGACCTGAAGCTCAATAACCGTGCGCTGGGAACCATCGTTCGCCTGATAGGAACGCTGCTGCAAACGACCCTGCGCGATCACACGCATGCCCTTGCTCAGGCTCTGCGCGCAATGTTCGGCCATGTCGCGCCACGCGGAGCAGCGCATGAACAAAGCCTGACCATCTTCAAACTGGCCCGTATTACGGTTCCAGGTGCGCGGAGTGGAGGCAATGGTGAAGCTGGCCACAGACGAGCCGTTGCCAACCGTACGGATTTCGGGATCAGCCGTGAGGTTACCCACCACAGTGATAATCGTTTCGCCTGCCATCGTTACCTACTTACTTTGCAGCTTATTGTTTTGCAGCTTGAAAAGCTTGGAATTACTTACTTGCGAAGAATCTTCGTACGGATGACGGATTCGTTCAGGTTCAGCAGACGATCGAGTTCGTCGCTGGTGGCCGGCTCAGCGGAGTAGTTGACCACAACGTAATTGCCTTCGGTCTTGCCGGCGATCTCGTAGGCAAGCTTGCGACGGCCCCAGATGTCGATGTTCTCGACAGCACCGCCTTCCTTGGTGACAGTTTCCAGATACTGCTCGGTCAACTTCTTCAGACCGCGCTCATCCAGCTCAGGATCGGCAATGAACATCAGTTCGTACTTATGCGCAGACATCACCCACCTCCTTCGGACTATCGGCCATGGACCTTCCATGGCAGGAGTGTGTATGCGTACTGCCTTCACGCATCTATATATGAAAGGTATAAAGATACAGTTCAGACAACCTGTTCAGCATAGCCCTTCTGCTGGACGAGCGGCAATTGCGCACGTTCTGTGGTGCAGGCGCGTCATGGGCACCCGCATTGTTATATTGAATACGGCTATTTTTGTACGGTTGGTACCGTATTTACGCGACTCTAGATTTGTGGAAGGCGAAGCATGTCGGCGATTCTCGAAGGCACCCCGGATAAGAAATTGGCTTTGGTGACGGGTCGTGCGTACCCTGAGCAGGCCCATGAAACCGCGAAATACCTGGGAATCGACGTACTTGAGACCACGGCTTACGATTTCGCCAACGGCGAGATGTATGTGCGTTACACCGAGCCGGTGCGTGGCGCCGATGCGTTCGTGATGCAGGCGCACACCGAGCCGATCAACAAGTGGATTATGGAGCAACTCATTATGGTTGACGCCATGAAGCGCGCTTCCGCCCGTTCCATTACCGTGGTCGCGCCGTTCCTTGGCTATTCGCGCCAGGATAAGAAGCATCAGGGCCGCGAGCCCATCACCGCCCGACTGATTTTCGACCTGTTCCGCGCAGCCGGCGCCGACCGTATTATGACGGTCGATCTGCATGCCGCCCAGGAGCAGGGTTTCTTCGATGGACCGGTCGACCATCTCACCGCCACTCCGGTGCTGCTTGACTACGTGCGCAACAACATGCCGCTTGAGAACACCACCATCGTGTCTCCGGATGCCGGCCGCATCAAGGTTTCCGAACAGTGGGCCGCGAAGCTGGGCAATCTGCCGCTCGCGTTCATTCACAAGACCCGTGACACCACCCGCCCGAACCATGCCGAAGCGCATGGCATTATCGGCGAGGTCGAAGGTCACGACTGCGTGGTGGTCGACGACATGATCGACACCGCGGGCACCATCTGCGAGGCCGTGCGCACACTGAACAACGCTGGTGCGAAGTCCGTGACGCTGGTTGCCACGCATGGCCTGCTGTCCGGCCCGGCCGTGGAACGCCTGAGGAATTGCGGTGCCAAGGAAATCGTGCTCACCGACACCGTGCCCGTTCCGGAAGAGAAGCGCTTGCCGAACATGACCGTGCTGTCCGTGGCTCCGCTGTTGGCCGCCGGCATCCGTTCCGTGTTCGAATCCGGATCCGTTTCCACGCTGCTCAACGGTCTGCCCGAAGACATGCGTCCCCGCAATATCTACGCCTGATTCGCGCAATCTTTTCAACGTAACAAAAACTCGCCCCCATCCGGTCGGCGAGTTTTTTAATGTCAGATCTTCCCAAAAACGGGGTGCCGCATCCTACGTCGGTAGGATGCGGCACCCCGCGTATCAAGAGAGAAAAGAGAAATCTGGCTAGCGCCCGATAGGCATCCTCGCTTCCGTTATTTGGCGAATGCTTCGCGGATTTGCGCGGCATTGCCGTAGGAGGCCTGTGCACCATACCCTGTGGCGGCGTATGCCGAAACATACGAGGCAAGCTCGGCCGCTTCGGAAAGCGCCATGCCCGAGGCAAGACCGGCTAGCACCGTGCCCATGAAGGAGTCGCCGCAGCCGGTGGTGTCCACCGCGTTCACACGCACGGGGGCAATGCGCTGGATCGGCGTTGCCGAAGTGGAATCCAATACCACGGAACCATCGCCGCCGAGCGTCACGATCGCCTGTTCGAAACCGAATCCACGCATTGCTTCCAGCGCATGATTCCAATCGAAACCGTCCCAATCGTCGTTTTCCGGCTCGTCAATGCCGAGCAGCTGCACCATCTCATGCTCGTTGACGAGCAGAATATCGGATGCTTCCACCAGTTCGGCCGGCAGCGACGGGGTGAACGGCGAATCGTTGAGCAGCACTTTCACGCCCGCTTCATGGCACATGCGCGCGGCGGCCGTCACCGTTTCGATCGGGCTTTCCAAGCACAGGCCAAGTACGGAAGACCGTGCCAGCGCATCGCGCACGGATTCCACATAATCCACGGTGACCTGCGCGTTGGATCCCGGCGAGTACACGATGGTGTTTTCGCCGGTTGCGTCCACGGTAATCACGGTTGTGCCGGATGGTCCGAGCACGCGGCGAACATGCGTGGTGTTCACGCCCGCCTCGCCCAGAGCGCCGAGTAGGAAGTCGGCGTTGGAATCGGAGCCGACCGCGCCGAACATCTGCACGGTTGCGCCGATGCGCGCTGCGGCGGCCGCCTGGTTGCCGGATTTTCCGCCCGGCAGCAGCTGCAGCGGACCGCCGGTGATGGTCTCCCCCGGCCCTGGCAGACGCTGTGCGGTGACGGTGTAGTCCGCGTTCATCGAGCCGATTACGGACACTGTGCCGTGGATGCGGTCCAATGCGGAGAGAACTTCAGTCGCGCTCATCTTTACCTTCCTTACATCAAAAGAAGATTTATGAAAATGGAGATTTGCGAAATAGTGTTGTTCAGTAATCGCAATTATCGCAAATCCCCATTTTTATTATATTGAGGATGTAATGTGCGATTACTTTGCCGATTCCTCGGTTTCCAGCGCATGGTTGCCTTCGTAGATCTTCTTCTTGAAGACGAAGAACACGATCAGGCCAAGCAGTGCGGTACCGGCGGCGACCAGCAGCAGGTTGGCATAGTTGGCGGCAGTGCCGGTTGCGCCGGTGATGGAGCCGCCTGCGAGGGCGTTGGAGCCGAGCAGGCTGCCGATGATGGCGATGCCGATGGACGGGGAAACGTTCATGGCCAGATCGTTCATGCCGACGCCACGGCCGGATTCGTCCTTTTCAATGGTGCCCAGCACGGTGGAGACCACCGGGGAGTACATGAGGCCGCAGCCTGCGTAGAACACACATGCGCACAGGGTCAGCACCACGAAACCGGAGTTCACGCAGAATGCCGCACCGGTCCAGCCGAGGAACATGAGGGTGCCTGCGGTCACGATGCCGGCCTTGATTCCGATCTTGCGGATGATCATGCCGGAGCAGGTGCCCACCACGGCGGCGACCACGAAGGCCCACACAATGTGCAGGGAGACCTGGGTGGTGGTCATGCCGTAGATGTTGGTGCCGATGGCGTTGAAGATCGGGCTCAGTGCGTAGTTCACGAAGTAGAACACGAGGATCAGGCAGATGGCGCGCAGCCAGCGGGTGTTCTTGAAGAACGCCGGGGTGATGAACGGGTTGGAGGCCTTGTTGATGTAGAAGGCGAATGCCACGAACAGCAGCAGGGAGACCACGAGCATCCACCATGCCATGTACGAGAAGAACAGGGTGAGGAATGCGGTGGCGAAGCCGAAGATCACGAAGCCGAATGCGTCAACCTTCTGGCCGTTGCCGCTCTTGGACGGCAGGGTCTTGAGCAGGATCGGTAGGAACAGGATGGTGACGGACGGGATCAGGAACAGGAACTGCCATGCGATGGAGCTGAGCATGCCGGCTGCGAACACGCCGATGGATGCGGAAAGCTGGTATGCGGCGGTGAACAGACCGAAGAAGATGACCTTCAAATCATTACGCAGGTACTTGGTGGCCACCACCAGGAAGGCGGAACCTGCCACCTGTTCGCCTGCGGTCTGCAGCACGCGTGCGATGATCACGGTCCACAGGTTTGCGGCGAAGAAGTAGTTTGCCACGAAACCGAAGATGGAGCCGACGAACAGCGTCACGAGACCGACGGTCACAAGCTTACGCAGGGAGACGAAATCGCCCAGGGAACCGTAGATGAAGCACACGATGCCGAGCACGATGCTCGGAAATGCGGTGATCAGGGACGCCTGGTTCGGTGCGCCGACGTCGGCGCCGACCTGCTGGAACACCAGGTTGAAGCCCTGCAGGCACAGGGTGCCGAGCACGAAGGTGATCAGCAGCGGGATCAGGGCGCGGATGGCCATCTTGTTGCTGGTCACCGGATCATCGAACGGATCGGCGGATGCGGTGCCGGTCACGGCGGTTGTGTTGTTAGACATAATAAAAATCCTTGATTCTCTCGAATTGCGCGATATGCGATACGCGATTGCTTGGCCGGTTACGCTTATTCAGCCTTGGCTGCGAGGCCGGAGATGCGGGTCATGAATTCGTTCAGGAAGCGCGGCACGTCGACGCCGACGGCAACCTTCATGGTCTTGGCCGGGTCATTCAGGCGGGTTTCGTCGCCGATGGTGCGTCCGCGGGTCGGGCCTTCCACGTCGACCTTCATATTGATGTCGAGGGTGGTGACGAGGGTCGGGTCCACTGCCACGCCAACGGCGAGCGGATCGTGCAGGCCGCAGCCGCCCAGATGCGGGGACGTGGTTTCGTAAGCCTTGATGTAGAAGTCGGTCATGTCGGCCAGGAACTTGCCGGCCTTGGTGCCGAGGTCGCGCCACTGCTGGGTTTCCTTGTAGGTGAGCAGGGTCTGCAGGGTTACGTCGAGACCGATCATAGTGGTCGGAGCGCCGGAACGGAACAGGTAGTCGGCGGCTTCCGGATCCTGCGAAATGTTGGCTTCCATGCAGGCGTTGCAGTTGCCGGGTACGGTCAGTGCGCCGCCCATAAGCACGATCTGGCCGATTTCATCCTTGATTTCCGGTGCTTTCTTCAGTGCGGCTTCGATGTTGGTCATCGGGCCGGTCGGCACGTAGACGAGATCCTTGCCATAAGTCTTCACTGCGTCGATGATGAAGTCGACCGCAGATTCGGTTTCGACGGAACGGCTGGAATCGGGGATTTCCACATCGCCGATGCCGTTGTCGCCGTGGATGAACGCGGAGATCGGCAGTACTTCGAAGTGATCGGTGGTGCTGGAGTGCGGCAAACCCTGATACACCTTGACTTCCGGGTGGCCGAGCAGGTCGGTCACGGCCAGTGCGTTGCGCACACCCTGCTCGACGAGCACGTTGCCGTAGGTGCCGGTGATGCCGATCAGTTCAATCTCCGGGCTTCCCAGAGCATACGAAATGGCAAGCGCGTCATCAACGCCGGTATCAAGATCAAGAATCATCTTTTTCATGTGTGTGCCTTTCCTCTTTGACGGCCTGACGACGGTCCGCCACCATACGGGTGCATCGTCAGTTATACATCGAGCGCATTCTCGATTGTGTTGTGTTGACAAGATTTATGATAAAGCGTTTTATCAAGAACGCAAATTCTTCACCTATACACGGCGTGTTGCCTGTATTCCCAACGATTACAGCATATTGGAGATGCTTACGTCACCACATACCGAGATTGATCTGCACCACCCGTTTTGCACCAGTCTGCAGCATCTAAAAATGGCGGTTTACGCGCAGGCCGCCTGCACCAGTTTCGGCGTAAGCACTTCAACCTGCGGATCGGAAAGCCACGGACGGGCATCCCCTGATTCCGTACCGGACTTGGCACGAACCGCAACATCAATCCGCTTACGCAACATACCCCAACAAGCGGCGGCCAAATCAGTCACGCTCTGCTCAACGGTGGTCATACGCCAACCAAGACCGAATCGTTTGAGAATATTGTCGTAACCAATCACCTGCATATCCTCAGTAACATGCAACCCACGCTCCGCCATACGCTGACGGAAGCCAAGCGCCATCACATCGTTGCAGCAGAACACGGCCGTCGCCCCGCCATCGATGATCTGATTCGCGGCACGATAGCCGCTATCGAAACGGTAATCACCCTCAACACACAGCGAAGAATCAAAATGCTTCCCCGACTGCTCGATGGCATCCACAAAACCACGACGACGCTCCGCGGCACTCGACTCCGCAATATCGCCGGTGACAATGCCAATACGAGTATGACCACCTTCCAACAGATACTGGGCAGCCAAACGACCACCAAGATAGTTGTCAAAACCGACGGCATCGCACCAGCCGCACTGCGTCAAACGGTCGATCAGCACCACCGGGCACGACACAAGCGCCACATCCTCACACAGCTGCTCAACAGCACTCCCAACACACGACTCACGCGCCGGGATCAACATCACCCCATCCACCCCACGGGCAGGAAGACGCTGCAACAACTCATGCTCCGCAGCACGCGAATCATCGGAATTGGCCACAATCAGCGAATACCCCTGCGCGGCGCACTCATCCTCCACACACTTGGCAAGCGCCGCGAAAAACAAGTTCTCAATATCAGGCACGATCAGCGCAACCAGCTGGGACTGCTTGGTCACCAAGCTACGCGCGCTCTGATTCGGCACATAATTCAGCTTCTTCGCCGCGTCGGCAATGGCCTTACGCTTCTCCTCAGACACGCGAGCCGGCCGATTATTCAACACCAGCGAAACCGTCGTCACAGACACCCCCGCAGCAGCGGCCACATCCTTCAACGTCGCACGATACGCCATTCAAACCCCTTAAAACGTTTCTCCTTCCAGCATAAATGCCACGCACTCCTGACGCGCCCAGCACCCCCATCCACAAACAAATTCCTTTCATAGCAAAATAATCCACATTATTTCCAGTGGTAAATCGTTTCTCAGAAATGTTTTTGTATACTCGCAACGTTTTGCTTAATACGAAAGCCACAGAGAAGAGAGGAACCCCAATGCAACCAACAGCACAGAAAAACAATGCGAAACAGCGCAAGACCATCGCCATCGTCGCCGTGATAGCAGTGGTTGCCATCGCGCTCGCAGCCGTTGCCATCATCGCAGTCGCCAATAAGCGCGAAATGACGCAAGCCGCCAGCGACACCTGCACGTTGAACGCGAAGGCGCTCGCCACGCATCAGCAAAACTTCGAAGAGGCTCAGAAAGAAGCCGAAGATGCGGCAAAACTCACCGTGGACGACGTGGCCGACGGCACCACGCTGGAAACCCTGAAGGATGCGATCACGCTGGCCGAAGCCGTGGAAAACGCGCCAACATGCCCCGCGAACGGCAATGCCAGCGACTTCACCAAGGCGACAGACGATATTCGCACGTACGCCGACAACCTGCGCAACATCACCAACGAACTCGACGCGGCCGCCAAGTCGGTGATCGCCAGCCAGGAACTCAAACTCGAGTCCGCCAAGTAAGCCGTCCGAGCCAGACGAGCCGACAGGGCGCCGCCCCCAGCTCCGCCACCCCTGCGTTCAACGGGGCCAAGTTGCGTTTTCAAACAACTTTGACCTCGTTAAAGATGACTTTCGCAACGTTTTCACAACCCGATAACCGCCCATACCGCAAATCGATACCCCCTTCCGCAAAAACCCGAAAGAGCTTATTAACGGGGTCAAAGTTACGTTTTGGACGACTTCACCCCCGCACAAGCGCTTTCGCACCGTATCTGGCTTATATATGGCAGATTCGACAGTCCGACCGGAGGCATTTCCTGACGAAGTCAGCTACTTGCAGCACGTTATTTCCCAATCGCCACTTACCGAACCCAATTGCCAGGCTGCGCCGCATCCACCATGACGCACCGTCACAAAACGTTCCCGTCTGACGCGCTTTACTGACCTTGGGCGCGGTAACGGGCTTCGGTGGCGGCTTTGGCGGGCTCCCACCAGGCACGGTTGGTAGCATACCAAGCGATGGTCGCTTGCAAACCGGCTTCGAAATCGGTGTGCACAGGCTTCCATTCGAGTTCGGTACGCAGCTTACTAGAGTCGATCGCATAGCGTCGATCATGCCCGGGACGGTCACGCACCCAGTCGAACGCATCTTCGGCACATCCCATAAGCCGCAGAATCATACGCATTACAGCAATATTGCTCATTTCGCCATCTGCGCCAATCAGGTACGTTTCGCCGATCCGCCCGCGCGTAAGAATCTCCCACACCGCAGAAGAGTGGTCTTCCGTATGGATCCAGTCACGCACGTTCTCGCCTGTGCCATATAGTTTCGGACGCACGCCCTCCATGATGGAAGTGATCTGGCGTGGAATGAATTTTTCCACATGCTGGTACGGCCCGTAATTGTTGGAACAGTTGGAAATCGTGGCGCGAAGCCCGTACGTGCGAACCCAGGCACGCACCAGCTGGTCGGATGCCGCTTTCGACGCACTGTACGGACTTGACGGCTTATATGGCGTGCTTTCGGTGAATTTGCATGGATCGTCGAGCGCAAGGTCGCCGTACACTTCGTCGGTACTGATGTGATGGAATCGCACGCCATGCTTGCGCGCCGCCTCAAGCAGGTGGAACGTACCCTCCACATTCGTTGTGATGAAAGGTTCAGGATTGGCGATGGAATTGTCGTTATGCGATTCGGCCGCGAAATGCACGATCGAATCATGACCAGGCACGATACGTTCCAGTAACGCAGCATCGCAAATATCACCTTGCACAAGTTCGACTTGCGATCGCGGAAGACCGGCGATATTCTGCGGATTTCCGGCATACGTCAGCTTGTCGAGCACGGTTATGCGCACGTCAGGATGGTTACGTGCCACATAGCGCACGAAATTGGCTCCGATAAACCCACATCCGCCGGTCACGATGATGTTGCGCGGCTTGAAAATCTCACTACTCACCATTTCAGGGTACCGGCAGGGTGGCATAGTTCATGGAGCAATTTCACACCTACCTCATATATGACAGATTTGGAAGGATGGCCGGAAATATCTACGAGACACTCGTTCGTCCACAGCTGAACACTAAAATGTACCCGGTTTAATTGTACAGAGCCTCCAATTATAAGGGGGCTATCTTTTTGAAGGATGCGACGATGCCTATTTTCTCGCCCGACCGTCACGCTTGTGCGCCTTCATACGCAAAACTTACTAAGCAGCCGATTACGGGCGGAACGTATCGCCCTCTTGCGAATGACAAAGACAGCAACGCTTGCGCTCCATCCGCCCTTTCAGGTCACCATGGTTCAAAGCTGTATACGCAGAAATCAGCAATTCACGCCATCTCCGATAACGCAAGCGTTTTCATTCCCAAAGTCGTCGATGTGCTCCGTCTACCAAAAACAGCTGACGACAACAAGTCCATTGACGAAGCCCTTAACGAAGCTGCGAACAACAGCACCCATTCAGTTCCCCCGTCTACTGAAATTCAACTCACGCAAACTGACAAACATCCTCTGATGCAGGCTATCGAGGTCTGCAAACAATCCGTACACACTACGGCAAAAGCACTCTCCACCGCAGGACATGCAGTTGCAAAAGCTGCCAAAACCACCGGCCACGCCATCCATACCGCCGCCACAGCGGTAAAGACCGCATGGCAAACTTTCGTTAACTTCAAAGCCGTACGGCTCATCATCAAATTCTTCAAGAAAGCATATGCACTCTGGAAGAAGCGTATGAAGTTCTCATACGCCTTCTACACCAGCGTGTTCTTCCTGCTCACTTCAGCGGAAGTCATTTTCCTTCAATGGGGAATGTATTCCGAGCCCGAATATGAAAAGGGCACTGAAATTGACGAAACGACGAAAGTCCTTCAAAGCGTTGGCGGACAAGTCACCAGATTCATCAGTCAAATGTGGCTTGAGCAGAAAAACGTCTGTCTCGTCAGTTTTATGGGACTGGCTTTAATCTATCTTGCGTTAATTTTTGTAACGAACCGATTCTGGATTGCCACTCTTGTTTTTGGCGTTGCCCTTACTGCTTTTGGAGTCGCCAACAGCATCAAAGTCCAGCTGCGAAATGAACCGATCATTCCCGCTGATTTGACATTCATTTCAGGCGGGGACACCGGCAGCATCATGTCATTCGTACCGAAATCCAGCCAAACGTTCGTTAATGGCGCAATTACTTTCGTAATTTGGTTCGCAATTATCATCTTCGCTCTTTTTGTTCTGGACGGCCGTAGACGTTTCATTCATTGCTCATGGCGCCGCCCTATTGCCAACGTCAAAAACATTGTTGGCAATGTCTTCCGCATACTCGCAGCAATACTCAGCGTTGTGCTACTGAGCACTTATGTCATAGGCTTAGGCACACCTGGCTCAGGTACTTACAAATGGGCTAAAGATAATGGGTACGCACCTCAGCTATGGGATGCTTTCGGAGATGCTCGAGCCAATAATCCGGCCACCACATTCCTTAGCCTGTCAAAGGTCAAGGCTATGGATAAGCCCGACAATTACAGTCAAAAAACCATGGAATCTCTCGCTAAGAAATATGCGAAAGAGGCGCAAGCCATCAACCAGACTCGGCCGAATAAGCTTACGGATAATACCGTCATCATGATTCTGTCCGAAACCTTCTCCGACCCCACTCGAGTTCCGGGTGTTTCCTTCACTCTTGATCCAATACCGAATATTCGCAATGTCAAAAACACGACCACTTCCGGACTTATGTTGTCTCCCGGTTATGGCGGTGGTACAGCGAATATTGAATACCAGGCTTTGACTGGTTTGAATCTTGCGAATTTCAATGATTCTTTGATTGTGCCATATCAGCAATTGGTGCCGAACCAGAATAATCCCTACTCCTTCAACCAGATTTGGATGGAAAAGTACGGGAAGAATGCTTCCACTGCAGTGCATCCGTTCCAGCAAAGCATGTATCTGAGAAACATTAATTATAAAAAATTTGGTTTCTCATACCTATACACGCTTGATAGCAAGATCCCTCTGGAACATACCGGTTGTATCGATCGTTCGCCTTATGTGAGTGACAGCGAAGCATATCAAAGTATTCTTGGCCTGATCGACAAGCAACAAAATTGGAAGTCCTCGCAGTTCCTGCAGCTCGTCACCATGCAGAACCATCTGCCCTATGGCGATTACTATGACAATAACGAGTTTTCAGATGCCAATATTTCAGAAGATTTATCTGATGGAGAGCGTTGGAATATCAACACTTACACCAAAGGCATTAACTGGACCGACCAGGAAACGGCGGATTTTCTTAATCAGCTCGACCAAATAAACAAGCCAATCACCGTTATTTTCTATGGAGATCATCTGCCCGGTATCTACGACACGGCAGATATGGATAAGAACAATAAAACTGTTTTACATGAAACGGATTATTTCATTTGGTCAAATTCCGCTTCGCCTTCTCATGACACGAAGGTCAATCCCATAACTACCGCATACACGTCATCCAACTATTTCATGCCGCTGGCTGCGGAACACCTGAACGCCAAGGTATCGCCGTATCTTGCAATGCTTACGGAATTGCAACAAGAAGTTCCTGCAATGAGTCGTGTGATTGGTGCCAACGGCGGTATCGGGCAAGGCAAGGCGACGTACTTGGATTATGCTGGCAACAACATCAAAGCCACAGCTTTAAGCACTAGGGCAAAGAAACTACTCGAAGATTACAAGCTGATTCAATATGACCAGACCGTGGGCAAGGACTACCTCAAGAACCTAAATTTCACACAAATCTCATATGAATAGAAATTGGGGTGCACAAAAAGTCCACCCCAATTTCTATTCATAGAATTCCACTTTTTAAGGATTAGTTTATTTTGCTCCTCATACGCGGCGGTCAACGCGATATCGATTACGTTGTGCATGCCATGTATCGCTTGCGAGTAATGCTCAAAAAAACGACAAACATGGCCCTTAACCCTTCCTCTGTACTCTACGAATTCATCACAGACAACAAAACAAAGTATCTCGTGCCAAACCATTCTTCTGCATCAACAATATCGAAAACTGAGCATTCAACGTCCAGACATTTTTCATTCGCTTCCGTACGTCGTAGAATCATCATGGCATACTAAATATGAGTCAAATAACGCAATCAAGGAAAGCCGCATGTCTACCTCTGAACCTCTGATTTCAATTATTGTTCCCGTTTACAATGCGGAAAAGTACCTTCCATATTGCATCAAATCCATTCTTGGACAGTCATACCGCAATCTTGAAGTAATTCTTGTCGACGACGGAGCGAAAGATTCTTCTCCGCAGATTTGCGATTCTTATGCTGCCAAAGATTCTCGAATCAAAGTAATTCATCAAGAAAATGGCGGCATCGGAAAAGCACAAAACGCTGGACTTGACGCAGCACACGGCGACTATATTGCATTCGCGGATAATGACGATATTTTAGATCGCTGCAATATTGAACTGCTTCTGCATGCTTTACTCGACTCCGGAGCAGATATGAGTAAAGCCCGTTGGCGACAGTTCGGTATTTCACAAATTAATCAAATCGCAGAATTAGCTCAGCAAAGCATATACCGTCCAGAAAAAGTTTCTATAATCAAAAACCCTCTTCATGCATATCAAACAGTTTTTTGCAAAACACTGCGACTTATCGGAAACATACTGAAACAAAATACAGAAGCAAAGTATTTCAATGAGGCTAACTGGTGCCGTTTATATAAGAGAGAACTTTGGAACGGCATCCGCTTCCCAGAGGGAATGTATGCCCAAGATGTAATGGTCGCCGGAAAGCTTTATTCACGCATGTCTAAAGTCGCAGATGTAAATCATATACTCTATTTCTGGCTGCAATCCCCCGAATCGGTCACCCATAATGAACGTAGTTTCAAATTCTTCCATGACAATGTAATAGCAGGAGTGTCTAATTTCAACTTCGCCATTGATAATGGCATACTACCAAAGCGCAGTTTCTATACAATGACAACGCTCCTCAAGCAAGAGAATGAATCTCCAGATTTAGCAAGTAATTTCGCTCTTCAAAAAAAAGATACAGCTCAAGTGAAATCCGCACTTCAGCGACTTACTAAAACGCAAAAAATACAGTGCCAAATTTTAACAGCGATACGCCTTTGCGAGAAAAAAATATATGATATAAAAATCAAAAATAGAAAGTAATCATTTTAAGAATAAATCAGAACTGAATATTTGCTTGTTTTGAGGCCATCGTTATTGCGTATCGAGACCACCGCTTGTTAGGCTCCTTTCACCATGCGAGGCACATGTGGTGAAAGGAGCTGCCAACATGGTAAGGAAAATCAAGGCTAAGGCGATACTCCGCCCGAACGACCAGGGCCTGTCCGGCAGGACGATAGCCAGATCTCTGGGAATCGCGGTAGAGCGTGGCCGAGGTGCTGTCCGCCTCGACCACCGCGGAAATCGCCTATCCGGACGTGGTGTTTTGCTTCAATTTTTCTTAAGCAATTGGGGGCGGTGCCGTTTGTAACAGGGCGCGGATGTTTTCTTGGAGACTGAGCGAAATGATTATCGTATGTTCAGTCTCCAAGAAAACATCCGCAGCCCCTAACGTCCGAAATCTTGCGCACTTTCGGATTCCGGCCCTGACGCAAGAGGGCATGGCCCGCGTCCTGTGTACGATTATTCGCCAAAACAAAAAACGCGATTGGAAGTCAGGAGACGGAACCATGCCCGAGAACATCATACAGATCGACCAGAACCTGCCCGGGACCAGGCTCGACCGGCTGATCACCGAGAAGATGACGCAGATCCTCAACGCGATGCTCGACGCCGCAACCGTGGCGTCCGTCCGGTTGCGCCAGCGCCGCAGCGTCTCCGGCGCGACCCCCAGATCCTTGGCGACCTGTTCGATCGCCTTGGTCTCCGACGAATACGAACCGTGCGACTCGGTCAACAGCCTGACCGCCTTCGCCTTGAACTCCGGCGTATATCTCGTGCCCTTTGCTATGATTCCATCATCTCCCCTCAAGTTAGGGGAAATGCGGAACAAGAATCAGTTCATATCAAATATTTCTTCTAGTAGCATGGGTGTGCGATTCTAGAAAATCACACACCCATATTACTTGTTTTATTTCTCTCTCACCCAGTAATTTCCAGATGTTCGAGATAGATTCGGATTGTAGTATGGATCATTATCGACAATCGTTGGATATTTTGCATAGAATTTCGCAGACTCACTATCGAGACGAGCCTTTTTTGCCTTGCTCTCAACATCATATCCTCGTGTCACGGATTCATAATGATAGAGTTCAACTTCATGTGTCCAAAGAATATCCTTCTTCAATTGATCGTGCACACGGATGCAGAAATCGACATCATTATAAGCAACCGCAAGAGACTCGTCGAACCCGCCCACAGTCTTAAAATCTTCGGCCTTCACCATGCAACACGCAGCAGTGACAGCATAGTAATTGACATTTTCAATCAATCGGCCGAAATATCCGACATAGCCACGCGGGAAACCAACCTGGATATGTCCCGCAGCTCCACCAAGACCGAGCACTATTCCTGCATGCTGAATTGTTTCAGTAGGATAATAAAGCTTCGCACCCACAACTCCGATACGTTTCAACTGAGCAAAAGAGACCATTCGAGTCATCCAAGAACGACTTATCACTTCTGTATCATCATTCAAAAACAGCAGATACTTTCCATTGGCTTTCTCCGCCGCTAGATTATTGATTCGAGAGAAATTAAATGGAATATCAATCTCTTCAACACGGAAGCGATCTCCCAACTGTTTCTCGAATCTGGCGTAGAGATCCCACATATGAGAATTAGTACTACCATTATCAGCAATAATAATTTCAAAATTAGGATAATCAGTTTTCTTGATTATAGAGCTTACACATCGTTCGATGTTGTCATACCCGTCTTTCGTCGGAATAATCACTGATACCAAATCATTGTTCTTTATTGCGTAATGCACACAATATATGCCGTTAGGACCAGCAGAAGTCACTTCAGCCTCAATACCACGGCGTTCCATGGCTGATTGAAGAGCACGCAACCCCGCATCCGATGCATAGCTCTTTGCGCCACCACTAGATGCCGTCGAAGTTGCGAGCGTACGCCAATGATATAGAACCTTGGCAATATGCCAAATCCGATCAGGTGTAGTCTTCTCCACGAAACGCAGTACAAAATCGTAGTCTTGGGAACCTTCATACCCTACTCGGAAGCCACCAATCTCATCAACGATAGCTTTCCGATAAACACCAAAATGGCTGATGTAATTAGTACTTAGCAGCAAATCCGGCGAATAATCAGGCTTAAAATGCGGATCGGACCGATTGCCTTTCTCGTCTATCTTGTCTTCATCGCTATAAATTAAATCTAACTTAAGATTGGAGTTAATCGCCTTAGCCACTTCAAAAAGTGCTTGCGGAGCAAGTTCGTCATCGTTGTCCAACAGACCAACGAATTCACCTGTGGCAATCTGCAAAGCGGAATTAGTCGCTCTGGAAATATGCCCGTTTTCCTTGCGGAAAACAACCTTGATCCGGGAATCTTCATTACTATATTTTTCAAGTAATGGGCGGACATGAGGTTCTGTTGAGCAATCATCGGCAAGGCACAGCTCCCAGAACGGATAGTACTGGTTTTTAATTGACTCAACACATTTTTCCAACCATATTGGGTCTACGTTATAGACAGGGACGAGTAACGAAATTAAAGGTTTGCAAGACATGCCTTCAATCTGTTTTTTCACATCCGCCAAATCGTAGTGTTCAGTATTCCTAATCAGCTTCTGATAGGCAGCTTTTTGATGATATGGAGCCCAGTATTTCTCGATTAGCCGCATTCCAGTGCTACGAGGATGCCTCAACAAGGCAACTTTCCTGAAGAATTCACTCATTTTCTCCAAGAAAGGAGAAGATTTCATTGGAATCCGCACTTCCAGAGAATCTGTCGATGTGGAGAAATCCAACACGGGCTTTTCTGCAGCTAAAGCTTCACGAGTTCCAAGTACTTTCAAGGTTGCCCGGAAACCTAAAATTGAATTAGCTGGGACCGGATGAGCAGCATTAACATCAAGACGCACAATTCGCTCAACGGACTTAAGAGTCGCATTGCGGCACCGACCTAGGCTAATTTCAACATCCTCATTTCCATGGAAATCAGCAGCCCAACCTGTAATTACAAGTTCAGCATCGTCATCTACAAACTTGGCCGAATCAATGCTGTATTGTATTCCTCTTTGTTTTTCCCTGTAGTCACTAGGGAAACATGCGGCGGCAAAAGGATCATTAAGAGATTTTCGACTCTTTTCATATGCAACTATATCTTCCTGTTTTATATTCAGATTAGTACGCTTGGAATCAGTGAATCTCGAGTACGGCTCCCATAACGTTGTCTTAGACGTTTGTTCAAAAAGCCTCACGCAATAGTCAATGCCACGAATCCCTGGAGCAAGCTTTTTCGTGAAGCCTCCCAACATTTGGAAGTCGTGTCCATCAACGAGCATGCAATCTTCCGTAACTGAAAAAACATCACGAGGAAGAAGATCTCTGAAATAATATCCGATTCCTTCATCCCATTCACCACGCATCTCGAATGGTTTACCAGACTTAAACGCACGGAGCGTAACGCCTACATTCAGAATCCTCTGATGGGTATCGAAGATTTTACCGCCAACGACACCGATTCGAGCATCCTGTGCATAATTGACCATTTCCCGAAGCCACTCAGCATTTTGGGGTTGAAGTCCGTCCAAGAAAACAAGCTTTGTCTCCCTACACTGCTTAGCGACATCGTCGACATGCTCAACCGTCGTCCGGACAAAACGAACATTAGGATATTTAGTCAGTTGCTTCAACTTTGCAAATTGGACATCATTATACGAAGTCGTAATTACTGCAACCGAAGGCAAATCAAAACTATAATCAATTTTGTATGTGCCCAAATTATCGAGCATTCGTACATTGCCCGCAATGCCACGTCGTTTAAATGCAGCCTCTATAGCTTTCCGACCAGCTTCATATGCATACATTTTACTTGTCGGATCACCGGCCACAGAACTCGCCAAAGTGCGCCAATGATACAGCATTTTAGGAATATGATGAATCCTCACAGCCTGTTCAGTCGCTCGAAGAACGAAATCATAATCTTGGCTGCCATCGAATTCGCTCCTCAGCGGCCCAACTTTATCTAGCAACTGTTTAGAAACAACTACAAAATGGGTTATGTAATTATGCCCGAGCAAAAGGTTCGGAGAATAATCCGGCTTAAAGAACGGATCGAAACGAACCCCATTTTCATTAATCTTATCCTCATCGGAATATATAAAATCTGTCTCGGGATTCTCATTGATGGACTTGACAACTTCGTAAAGGGCCTGTGGGGCAAGCTCGTCATCATTATCCATGAATCCGACATAATCACCTGAGGCAAGTTCAATAGCGGAATTGGTCGCTTTGGAAATCTGACCATTCTCATCACGGAAAGTCACTTTGATTCGTGAATCTTCTGCAGCGAAAGCCTCGAGCAGAGGCCTCACATGCGTGGATGGAGAGTGATCGTCAGCAAGGCAGAGTTCCCAATTCTGATACCATTGATTCTGCATTGACTGTACACATTTACGGAGCCATATCTCATCAACGTTGTATACAGGAGTAACAACAGAAATCAATGGTCGACGCTTAAACGATTTAAGTTCACTCTTAGCTCGTTCTGGATTAGTGTTTTCATTGTGTTTAATCCAAGACTCATAAAAACTTTGCTTTTTGATGAATCTTCTTTTCACTGCTCCAGCCAATGCTTTAACCCCTTTTGGAGTCCAAGCATGAGTCAGATAGGACGTTATTTGTTGAAGTCTACGATGAATGAATTCCATACGCATCTTCGTAATCAATTTCGAAACATCAATTTGTTTCGACAAAGTTTGTCCGGGAGTTTCACACTTTAGAGTGAAAGAAGAAATTTTTTCCGGTATTTCAATCCTAAAACCAGCACGTTCTTGATCATTGAGTCCAAATATAGAATTAACTGCTGGATGTGGAACTCTCGCTATCTTGATTTGAGCAACATCCGTTTTGATGGGCAATGCCTTTGAACGCATCTTGTCCACAGCCCATCCGGTAATAACGGTCCTACTCTTTCCTCCAAGATTTACTACATTTGCACCATCAATCAGCACTTGATATGAGCGGTTATTTAGTAAATATCCCATTTATGCTAGCCTTTATTAAATTGTTATCGAATCGTCACTTTGACAGTCTTTTGCGGATTCACAACAGACATCACCTCAGCCGCAAAACCCTTTATATGGAAACGACAGGCATTCTCGGATAAAACGACTCGTTCAGAATCATTCTGGAGCGCAATGTTGATCCGATAATCGCCAAAAGCAAAAACATTATCTACAGAAAAAACAGCTTCATGCTTGCCCGCTTGCAATTCCTTCTTCTTATCTTCAGAAAAAGGCATGGAAAGTACTGGAACATTCCGCCCATCATACATATCAAGGTATAGCTGCGAGACAGGGATAGCGCGGTCAGTCTCAAACTGAACTCGAATATCAAAATTCTCACCCTCAGCCAAGAATTTCTGTACAGAGGAATCAATCTCCGTAGTCACAGATTCGATTGCAATAAAATGGCTCTGCTGTTTTTCCTGTTCCTGTGCTTCGATTACTTCCTTCGGCGGAAGGAAAGAATCTGAGTATGCATCAGCTACTGCATCTGGATCACCAATCTTAGTAATGCGACCGTCCTGAATCAGCATCGCGCGATCGCAGTATCGACGAACATCCGGCATGGAGTGAGTGACAAGGATAATGGTCTTTTTCTGTCTCTTTGCTTCAAAGAAATAATCCTGACATTTTTTCTGGAAAGCCTCATCTCCAACTGCCAAGACCTCGTCAAGGACTAAGATATCACCCTGAGACTTAATCGCAATGGAGAAAGCTAAGCGAACTTGCATACCACTTGAGTAGTTCTTCAGCTTCTGCTCCATGAATTCATTCAACTCTGCGAAAGCGACAATATCATCGTACATTGCATCGATCTCTTCATTTGAAAAGCCGAGCATGGCCCCATTAAGATACACGTTTTCTCGACCAGTTAGCTCAGGATTGAAACCAACGCCGAGTTCAATGAACGGAACCAATTTTCCATGAGTCCGAATAGTCCCATGATCCGGAGTGTAAATCTGGGAAATCAGTTTCAATAAGGTCGATTTTCCAGAACCGTTCTTACCAACAATGCCAAAGAACTCCCCCTCCTTCACATCGAAGGTAATATCCTTTAGCACGTGCTGAATTCTGTATCCACGAATACCTCTTATCCAATTGAAGATGGCATTCTTCAAGCTGCCGGCACGCTCAGTCGGCAGTCTAAAGCTTTTGGCAACATTAGCGACTTGCAGCGCAATCGCCCTATTCGTTTCTTTTTCCACAGTCATCTTTATCACACCAACTCCGCAAAGTGCTTTGATTTCGCCGTAAAATACCACAGCCCAGCAAAGAAAATAAGAATGGAGAATAGAATCGGCCAGACAGCGAGTACATGGTTACCTTCCATCTGCCATACAGTCACATTGGCCTGATCGACAAGTACATAACGAGCATCCTGAACAATCTGAGCAACAGGGTTCAAAATCAAATCAAGCTTGGCGACAATCGGCCCCCACATACCTCCACGGGATGAAATCATGCTTATCGGATAGATAATCGGGGTTGCATAGAATCCCGCCTGCATGACTACTTCCCATATTGGATTCAAATCACGAAGATTCACATACACAGCTGACAAGAAGAACGCGATGCCGAGAGCCAGAATATAGAGTTCCAAAATGAGAGGCACAATCAGTAAGCATGACCAAGTCAGATGAACGCCATTAATCAGCATAAAAATAATGACGACGATGAAATTCAAACCAAAATTAATCAATGCACTCATCGACGAGGCAATGACAACAACATATTTTGAAAAGTGAATCTTACGGAGTAAATCACCATGTCCTACAATGGACATCATGCCTCCTGTAGTGGTTTCATTAAAGAAATTCCACATAACAATGCCCAACAACAGTGCCACTGCAAAGTGAGGAATACCATCGCCAAACCGCATGAACTTCACAAAAACGAAGTACATGATAGTGAACAATAATAATGGTTTCAAGATTGACCACAAATACCCCAGCACAGACTGCTGGTAACGAAGCTTAAAGTCCGTGCTGACCATTGCTTTCAACAGTATTCTGTTCTTTTTAGTGAATATTTCAAAGATATTCAAAACATACTCCTCACACTGCTTGAAAAAACGCTCAAACAGCTCAGTTATTTCCACGTTCTTTGACGATTATCTTATTATCAACCACATCTTTCAGATGCTTGCCATAGGGGCTCTTCCCGTACTTCATGGCAGCTTCCAGAAGCTGATCACGAGTAATCCAGCCATTCTCATAAGCAATTTCCTCCGCAACTGCAATAGGAAGTCCCTGAGCTCGTTGCACGGTTCTTACAAACTCCCCCGCTTCAAACAGCGAATCCATAGTGCCCGTGTCAAGCCAAGCATATCCACGTCCCAATGTCTGTACGTTCAATGTGCCATCTTTAAGATACATTTTGTTCAAATCTGTTATCTCAAGTTCGCCACGTGGACTCGGCTTTACTTGTTTTGCATACTCAGTCACTCGTTCATCATAGAAATAAAGTCCTGTCACCGCATAGTTAGAAGCGGGATTTTGCGGCTTCTCGACGATGCTAATTGCCTTATTATTTGAATCGAATTCAACGACTCCGTACCGCTCAGGATCATCAACATAATACCCAAATACAGTCGCCCCATGTTCCACTGCAGCAGCTTTACGCAACGTCCGGCCAAGACCGTTACCATAGAAAATATTGTCGCCGAGCACTAAAGCACAAGGTTCTCCGTTGATAAAATCTTCGCCGAGAATAAATGCCTGCGCAAGGCCATCAGGCGAAGGCTGAACTTTGTAAGAAAAATTAACGCCATATTGACTTCCATCACCAAGCAACCGTTCAAAATTTGGAAGATCATGAGGTGTACTGATAATCAGGATATCTCGAATACCAGCCATCATCAGCACGCTTAGCGGGTAATAAATCATCGGCTTGTCATAAACCGGCAGCAACTGCTTCGATGTTACCGTGGTCAATGGATACAGACGCGTGCCTGAACCGCCTGCGAGAATAATACCCTTCATAGCACAACCTCATTTTCGGTTTGATACCTATATATCTATTAAGCTTACTCAAGTTACCGAGTCAATCCTACTGAGTCAAAAAAAAGTACATGGCAATATACGTGTCTCTTCATACAAATTCCATGTCTCAACAGGGGGAAAGACACTTCTCATGGTTCTTAAAAACACGCCGTTGGATATAATGCTTTCCAAGCAATATAGCCGATTTTTACTCAGAAAATATAACGCTCGAGTTCAATTTGTAAGTGCAACGCCCGTCTTCGTGTTGATTGCCTTTGATTGTAGCTTGGAGATCTCATCGTCCTATACCTCGTTGGGCGTTTTGTATCCGAGGAGTTCCATGGGGGTGTCGTTGACCCCCTTGACGATCGCGTCGAGCTCGTCCTGCGTGAGATCCTCGAAACTGGTTTCCCTGGGCAGATAGCGGCGGATCCTGCCGTTCCTGTTCTCGTTGCTGCCGCGCTGGTACGAGCTGTACGGACCGGCGAAATAGGTGAGCATGCCCAGGGCCTCGTCCACCAGCACGTGCAGGGACGCCTCTGTGCCGTGGATTGGATACAATGTATTAGACAGTCCGATGAGGGACGAATGACATGATTGAAGGCCGACGCTGGCCGGCCCGAAGCATTCACGCCATTACGACGAAACGTTCAAACGACAGATCGTGCAGTCGTACGAGAACGGCAAACCCTCCCGGGAGATCAGAGCCGAGCGCGACATCGCGCGATCGACCCCGCGGCGCTGGATCCGGCGGCTACGTGTGGTTGTCCGACGACCAGCGGCTCCACTTCACCCGTGGATGCCGGAGCCCGAAGGAATTCACCGAATAAGGACTCGTCCTCTAAGGAACTGTCCAACACGCCGTTGTCAATCCATGCCAGATGATGCTCGCAATGCAGCTTCTCGATCAGGATCCTCTCCTCGGACGACAGGTGCGAATACTGTTAACCCATGAGTGCGACACCTTCTTGGGTTAGAAACTTCAAACACTTCCAACCCTAGACAAGGTGTTGCACTTCTATTTAGAACTCGGGACGATATCGTTCATTGCGTCTCTCTGTTATTCTGTTTATCCCTGTTTCGCAACATACATACAGTGGAAACGCTAATATAGCTTCTATGGTTGAAGAGACGTTTAATCCCAAGAACATTATTGTGACCGGTGGCTGTGGTTTCATCGGGTCGAATTTCGTGCATTACGTGGTCGAGAACCATCCGGACGTGCATGTGACCGTTTTGGACAAGCTCACGTACGCGGGCAATCCGGAGAACATCGCGGGACTTCCCGAGGACCGTGTGGAGCTCGTGGTGGGCGACATCTGCGACGCCGACCTTCTGGACAGGATTGTACCGGGGCATGACGCGATCGTGCATTACGCGGCCGAGTCGCACAACGACAATTCCATCGCCGATCCGGAGCCGTTCCTCAGGACGAACGTGGAGGGCACGTTCCGTCTGCTGGAGGCTGTGCGCAAGTATGGCATCCGCTACCACCACGTGAGCACGGACGAGGTGTACGGCGACCTCGCCCTGGACGATCCGGCGAAGTTTACGGAGCATACGCCGTACCATCCGTCCAGCCCGTATTCGTCCACGAAGGCGGCGTCGGACATGCTGGTGCGCGCGTGGACGCGCACGTACGGCATCCGCGCCACGATCTCGAACTGCTCGAATAACTACGGTCCGTACCAGCATGTGGAGAAGTTCATCCCGCGCCAGATCACGAACATCCTGGACGGGCAGCGTCCGAAGCTGTACGGCGAGGGATTGAACGTGCGCGACTGGATTCACACCGAGGACCACAGCTCGGGCGTGTGGACGATTCTCACGAAGGGCCGCATCGGCGAGACGTACCTGATCGGCGCGGACGGCGAGAAGAACAACATCACCGTGCTGCGCATGATCCTGAAGATGATGGGACAGCCGGAAGACGCGTTCGACTGGGTCAAGGACCGTCCTGGCCACGACCGCCGTTACGCGATCGACTCGACCAAGCTGCGCACCGAGCTCGACTGGACGCCGAGGCACACCGACTTCGAATCGGGCCTGAAGCAGACGATCGAATGGTACACGCAGAACCGTGCGTGGTGGGAACCAGCCAAGGCCGAGACCGAAGCACGTTACAAGCAGCAGGGCCAGTGAGAGGATGGATTACATGGATTTCGAAAAAGATCTGAGGGCCGAGGAGACGAACATCCCGGGCCTGATCGTGTTCGACCTGCCGGTGCATGGCGACAACCGCGGCTGGTTCAAGGAGAACTGGCAGCGTGCGAAGCAGACGAATCTGGGCCTGCCTGATTTCGGCCCGGTGCAGAACAACATCAGCTACAACGCGAAGAAGGGCGTGACGCGCGGCATCCACGCGGAGCCGTGGGACAAATACATCTCCATCGCGGCTGGCAGCGTGTTCGGCGCGTGGGTGGATCTGCGTCCGGGCGAGAGCTTCGGCCAGGTGTATACGACCGTATTGGATCCGTCGAAGGCGATCTACGTGCCTCGTGGCGTGGGCAACAGCTTCCAGGCGTTGGAGGACGGTACCGTGTACACGTACTTGGTGAACGCGCACTGGAGCCTGGAGCAGAAGAAGACGTACACGTTCGTGAACCTCGCCGACCCGGACCTGCACATCGACTGGCCGATCCCGCTGGAGGACTCCGAACGCTCCGAGGCGGACCTGCACCATCCCATGCTAAGGGACGCGAAGCCCATGAGTCCGCGCCGCACGATGGTGACGGGCTGCAACGGGCAGTTGGGCCGCGCGATCCGTGCCTACGTGGACGCGCATGGTTTGGAGGGTTTCGAGTTCAACGACATCGACACGTTCGACTTCTCCGCCCCGGCCCAGTACGACCGGTTCGACTGGTCGCTGTACGGCACGATCATCAACGCGGGCGCGTACACCGCGGTCGACAAGGCGGAGACCCCGGAGGGACGCGCGGCGGCGTGGAAGGCGAACGCTCAGGGACCCGCCCTTTTGGCCAGGGTCGCCCGGGAGCACAACATTACGCTCGTGCACGTGTCGAGCGATTACGTGTTCGACGGGTCGCGCGAACTGCATGACGAGACGGAGGCGTTCGCCCCGTTGGGCGTGTACGGGCAGTCGAAGGCCGCGGGCGACATCGCGGTCGCGAACGCGCCGCGTCATTACATCCTGCGTTCGAGCTGGGTGATCGGCGAGGGACGCAACTTTGTCAAGACCATGATGGGACTGTCCGACAGGGTCGCGAAGGGCGAATTGCCGGAGGTGACGGTGGTGGACGACCAGTACGGTCGTCTCACGTTCACCAGGGACATGGCTGACGCGATCTTCCACCTGCTGGACACGGACGCCGAATACGGTACGTACGACCTGACTGGTTCCGGCGCTGTGAAATCCTGGGCGGACATCGCGCGCGGAGTGTTCGACCTGACGAACGGCAACGGAAGCAAGGTCGAGCCGATCTCGACGGCCGAGTATTTCGCGAACGCGGAGAACCCGGTGAGCCCGCGTCCGACGTATTCCGCGCTGGATCTGGCGAAGATCGAGGCCACGGGCCTGGACGTGCCTGATTGGGAGGAATCCCTGAAGGCGTACGTCGCCAAGGAACTAGACAAGTAGCAAGGAAAAACATCTTTGGAAGAGAGCCACGCTGTATCAAGAGATAGCCGATTTGAACTTCTTCGCATTTTGGCAATGCTCGCGATTCTCGTTTGCCATTTTGTTGCATTTATGCCATGGGAATTAGAACAGGAATCCGGTTGGCGTGGCTCTTTCTTTATAACAATTGATCAATTCTTTGGACAAATTGGTGTCTGCTTTTTCTTTACAATATCTGGTTTCTTCTTAGTTAAAAAATCCTTTCGTTGGCAACGAATCGCTAAAACAGTAAGTCAGGTCTTCTTATATAGCGCAACACTACTTTTGCTGAGTTTCGTGCTGCATGCCGTCAAACCTGGCTCTATGGGAGAACCCCTACAATAGTCACGAATGGAAATAGTTCAACGCATTTATAAGGGGTTTTACCAGTATTCAATAATCAATATTGGTTCATTACCGCTTATGCAATCATGTTGCTTTTTTCGCCTTTTGTAAATCTTCTTTTTAGACACTGCGATAAGCGCCAAATCATTTTTCTCATGATTCTTTTTGCGGCCTTCAGCCTACTCCCTTTTGTCTCATTTTGCGGTCTAGGATATAATGGTCTTTTCTGGACCCCCGCCACATATGCCGTTCTTTGTTATATGGTTGGAGGCTGCTTAACCACATACAAAAAGCGGAAACATTGAATTTAACGAAAGCCAGTGCAACACTTCTCCTTGTGGTATCTGGGTGTATCGGATTCTCTTTGCTTTTCCTTTTCATTCTTGCAGCACAACAACAAGTCGGAATTGCTCGTTTTTTTCTCATGGATCCCACGTTCTATTTTTGGCACAATTCCGTTAATTCCCCTTAGCCTCATCGCATTACTTTTTGCTTTATTACTGGTAAGCAACACCAGACCTCATAGCAATCGGTATATTGTCACCGTCAATTCCCTTGCAAGTACTGTTTTTGGAATTTATCTGATTCATCAAAATCAATCAATCGGACAACTTACTTGGATTCTTGCTTCAAAAACATCCCCTTCACGCCCCAGCGGAATGATGTCGATGACCTTGATTTCCGGCATCATTCTTATTGCCGTTTTTTTAATTTTGGCATTTATTGCATGGATTTTTGACAATATTGTTGTGCATCCTATCCAAAATACACTAATCCACGTATTAGAAAAACTAATGATCAATCCAAAATAGATTTAGATAAGTTATGCCAATGGTGAGTCCATTGACGGAATCAACATTGGCGTAATTGGTAGGGGGCTGCGGACGTTTTCTTGGAGACTGAGCGAAAGTATTTTCGTATGTTCAGTCCCGAAGAACGGGAGCGCGCGGTGGAGCTGTACTTCACCACGCCGATGACCACGGCCCAGGTGGTGAGGCATCTGGGATACCCGACCAGGCAGTGCCTGGAACGCTGGCTGGCAAAGGATCCCCGGTATGCTGGCCATATGGCCAAACCCATCATCCCACTGGAGACAAGGACCAAGGCGATCGAACTGGTGCTGGGCGGCATGCAGCAGAAGCAGGCCGCCCGACAGCTCGGCGTGAGCATCGGAGCGGTCCACAACTGGGTCAAGGCGTACCGTGAGGGCGGCATGGCCGCGCTGCGACCCAGGAACAGGAACGCCAGCCAGGCCAACAAGCCCGCGCCGCGGCGAAACCGGAACGCCGGAGCCGTCTGCGATGACGCGGAGGCGTTGCGCCGCAGGGTCGAGGAGTTGGAGCTGGAGAACGCGTTGATGCGGGAGGTGGTGGAGGTCATAAAAAAGACCCAGGCGCCGATGAACTGCGCCCCGTTTGTTGGACGTTGTTAATTGGATGGATTGACTACAATGTATTAGACAGTCCGATGAGGGACGAATGACATGAGATTGGAGGCCGACGATGGCCGACCCGGAACATCCCCGCCACTACGACGAGGCGTTCAAACGGCAGATCGTGCAGTCGTGCGAGAACGGCAAGCCCTCCCGTGAGATCAGGGCCGAGTACGACATCGCGCGATCGACCCCGCGGCGCTGGGTCCAAGGCATACGCAACAGCGGCTCCACCCGACCCGCGGACAACTGCACGCCCGAGCAGAACGAGCCGGTCGAGCCGGGGAGGCGCAACAGGCAGTTGGAGATGGAGGTGGACATTTCAGGACAAGCGGCGCCGGTATTCGCACGAAGGCAGGCGTGATACGGGCCAACGCCGCCCGCTGTCCGATATCAGCGCAATGCAGGATACTGGGCGTTCCCCGCTCCACCTACTACTGGATGACCGGGCATCCCGAGACGGAGCGCGTGGATCCGATCGCCGGCGACGTACGCGCGATCTGGCGTGACAGCCGCGAACGCTACGGCGCTAGGAAGATCAAGACCACCTTGGAGAGGAAGGGCGTCACCGCGTCCAAGAGACGCATCGGCAACATCATGCGCGAACAGGGCATGCGGGCGCGTACGCGCGCAAGCGGTCCGAACCGCACAAGACGCGGGCCGACAAGGCCAGACTCGCGAACCTGCCGGGCCCGCGGGTCCGACGGCTACGCCCACGCACGCATCTGGCGAGCGACCTGACGTATGTGAGGGTCGGCAACGGGTGGGCGTACGTGTGTCTGCTGGCCGGCCTGGCGAACAGGGGCATCGCCGGCCATTCCGTCGGGCGGACCCGGGACGCGAGTCTGGTATTGGGCGCGTTCGCCACGCTCGACTTCCCGCTGACGGACGTCCAGGTGTTCCACACCGACCGTGGAGGCGAGTTCGACAACACGAGGATCAACGAGCCGTTCGACGTGTTCGACATCAAAAGATCGCTGTCACGCAAGGGCAACCCCTACGACAACGCCGTGGTCGAGTCGACGAACAGGCTGCTGAAGAAGGAGCTCGTGTACCGGAACCGCTACGCCACGATCGAGCAACTGAGGCATGACCTCAACGACTACGTGTGGTGGTCCGACAGCCAGCGGCTCCACTCCACCCTCGGATACCGGAGCCCGAAAGAATTCACCGAACAAGGACTCGTCCTCTAAAGACCTGTCCAACACACCGTTGCCAATCCACTACGGGCCCGTCGGCACCGGCAAGACGCATCTCGCGGTCGCGTTGGGCAGGCGCGCGTGCATGAGCGCGATACCGGTCAGGTTCTTCACCGCGACCGGGCTGCTCATGCGGCTGCGCCGCGCGAAACGGGAGGACCGGCTCGACGCGGAGCTCCGGCAGATCGCCAGGGCGAGGCTCCCGGTCATCGACGAGTTCGGCTACATGCCGATCGACGAGGAGGGCTCCAGGCTCCTGTTCCAGGTCATATCGGATTCCCACGAGACCCGGAGCGTGATCTGCACCACGAACATCGAGTTCAGTGGCTGGGGACGCGTGTTCGGCGACCCGAGCATGGCCACCGCGATAGTGGACAGGACGGTGCATCACGGCAGGATGATCAGGTTCGAGGGCGAGTCGTACAGGCGCACCCACGCCCTGATGGGATAGAAACCAAACAATAATGGCGGCGGGTCTTTCCGCTCCACTGGACTAAAACCTGCCGCTTTTCGGACTGGATTGACACGCCATTCTCGAGGTGGTGACGTTTTTTAACCAGCTATTTTAGTGCACATAATTCGAAAGGTGTTTTTCCACTAATAGTTTTTCCTATACGCACGAACCGATAAACGTCAAAATTCTTTTTATCTAAATCATTTGATGATAATACATAATTCACACCGAGTTTCCTCAATTGTTCAGGAGTCAGATTAATCGTGTATGCATCAGGAGAAACCAAAGTAAACAACTGCTTCGCAGGTTTATCTACAATATTCATTCCTATGAATGCATACCTATTGTAGACAGATTGCCATTTCCCATTCGGATCAATACGTTTCATTCCTTGAATATCAGGTGTCACAGCCACAGTATTGAAAGTCTTTATTCCGTTGGCCACTAATAAATTCGCTAAAAACGCAGAATTATCACCCTCAGTAATCCAAACACCTGGGTCTTCGTTCTGCAGTGTACGTATCTGATTAATTGTTGGCTGATCGGTAAGAGGACGTGTAGAATATTGTATGGGATTGATTGACATGCCGGAAAAAACTATTGCAAATATAGTCCCTGGAACAACGAGCTTATTTATTGTTTGCCCCTGAAGAACAACTGCACAAACAAGAATAATCCCTACTAATAGACAGATTATAGTTAGCAAATTCCCAAGATAGGGGTGAAATGCCAGCCGCGCGGCACCAACAGACAACACGGCATACAAACCTGCCACAATGATCTTGTAAGTAGCGGAATGATTTTCGCACCACTCTTTTGCACATCGAACAAGCAAAATTATATTGCATATACCAATAGCTACAGTCGTTCGCCCACTAGGGACTAAAGACATGAATGTTAATTTCGATAGCCATGCCGGGAACCCGGTAGTTCCAAATACAGAAAGAAAAACGATGAACATGATAAAATAGCAATCAAGAAAATCTATCTTCCGTCGCCTCACCATATTTGAGACAGCGAACAAAATGCCCAGAGGGCATAAATCGATGAATGCCGCCACTTCAACATTGTTACCGACAAGCATTGTGCTTGCAAAGAATTCTTTAAAGGGTAAGCAGAACGTAGCCAAGGAAGAAAACAATAAAAAGAATGAACGTCCTCCTCCCGTTGATACTCGTGATCCAGGATATGATGTATTCATTTCTGACTGAATAGTATTTAATGACTCATTTAGAGCTATTCCCATAAGTGCTGCAAAAACTACGAGCAAGATACCCAAACCGACAATCTGGACACGTTTAAAATGTATTTTTCCCCAGTAACGACAAATAATAGCAATGATGAGACCCACGAGAACATATCCCATTGGAATCTGCCACGCAGGGTATAGGGTCAAAATGAACATGCCTGCGCACTGCATAACTATTGCGCAGCACAATAGCCTAATCCAACTTTCCTGCCTGTGAAGCATGCAATCGAAACAACAAATCGAAACGAACACAGCAATCAGCATCTCAGGTAAACCATTGACCGCAAACCACCATTGTGTAAGCGGCGCAAAAGTAATGAGTACTGCGCCCAAAACGGCTAAAGACCGAGACGCTCCACCTTGTTTTTTATTGTCACCAATACACAAGAAAAACTGGTAAGCAGCTAAAAACAGTACGACCAAACGAGCATTCCAATAGAATGCCAAGCCCGCTGAGTTGCCCAATAATAAATAGCCCCAATGGAATGGACGGAAAACTTCCGTAGGAAACCACACCGGTGCATCTTTGATAATGAACATGTCAGCTGGTTTATTACCGAATAATGCATTGAAATAGCCGTAATCATTATACGATTGGGCAAATGCTAATGGAGTCCCCACCGCATACTCATCTGACCGAATGGAACGAGGTACTCCAAAAACAAGATCTTGCGTACCATCTTCACCCAGCCAGAAATTCCATATTCCCAATGATGATCCACTGATGTTTAACACCACTGCGGATACAATCACGCCTGCGCCTACATAGAAACGATGACAATGGAGCCAATCACCTACCTTGGTAAAACCAAATGCAAAAAACGAGCACACTAACGCCCATAGCGGAAGAAAAATGACAAAACGTAAAAGCCTGATATGTAGTTCAGTCTTAGGCAGATGAAGATTGAGGATTCTCTCTGAATATAATGGATAGATCTTAGTGCAGCCCCAACTTATAACAATCGCACCCAACAGTACCGATAACAGCCGTTTCCATTGGGAGAATAAATCCTTTATCTGCACGAGTTGTTTTTGGTCGTCCATTCCTTTTTCGTCTCCTCTTTTAATCTTCAAGTGCGTTATCCCAACTTCATGTGTTATGTGAGACCCTTGCATTACCATATTTACAATATTACGTAATACCTAGCATCGTCTCTCATCCTTCAAGAAATATAAGAAGAGTAAATTGGAGGAATTTTCTTAGGAATAACAATACGACCATTCAATAAATTTGGCGGCATTACATCAAATTCAAAACCAAAGCGATTGTCCACTACGTTTTTGCGCAGTATTCCATCCAACATCTCAAAATAAAAACAACCTGAGTCCATAGTCCATCGAAGAGCCTCTCCGTAACGGTGTTGTCCGGGACAGGACCTGTTTTGTTACAGACCATCCAGCCCCAGTTCGACCATTTCCATCATATTTTCAAAGTAATGTTTCATTTTACGGCAGGTATACTGCAAACACATCGCCATTATTCCAAGCAAGCAACAAATCCAAGCGTGAACGAACTCGTGCAAAATCAAAAAACGGCTAGCACAAAAGCTATAGTAGAGTATATGCCTGAAAATTCAAACGTTTCCGTTGCGGTGTTGCTTCCTTGCTATAACGAGGAAGTCACCATCGGCAAGGTAGTGCGTGATTTCAAGACAGCATTGCCGAGCGCCGACATTTACGTGTATGACAACAACTCCACCGACCGCACGGCGGAAATCGCGGCCAGCGAGGGCGCAATCGTCCGCAAGGAACCACGCCAGGGCAAAGGCAACGTGATTCGCGCCATGTTCGAAGACATCGACGCCGACGTGTACGTCATGTCGGATGGCGATGACACCTATCCGGCAGACGCGGCGCCCGTCATGGTAGATAAGGTGCTCGAAGGCTACGACATGGTAATCGGCGACCGCTTGAGCTCCACCTACTTCCAAGAGAACAAGCGCCCGTTCCACAACTTCGGTAACCGTCTGGTGCGCGGTTCGATCAACGGCCTGTTCCACGCCAACGTCACCGACATCATGACCGGCTACCGTGCTTTCTCGTTCACCTTCGTCAAAACCTACCCCGTGTTGTCGCGCGGCTTCGAGGTTGAGACCGAGATGACCATCCACTCGCTGAACAACAACCTACGCCTCTACGAGATGCCGATCCAATACCGCGATCGCCCAGAAGGCTCCGTCAGCAAACTCAACACCGTGGGCGACGGCATCAAGGTGATGAGCACCATCTTCCGCATGATTCGCGAATACAAGCCGCTGCCGTTTTTCGGCGGACTTGGCGCCATCCTCGGCATCATCGGCATCGTGCTGTGCGGCAGCGTGACCGTGGACTTCTGGCATACCGGCATGGTAGCGCGATTCCCCACGCTTATCGGCGCGGTCATGCTCGTCATTGCCGGACTGCTATTGTTCATCACCGGCATCATCCTCGATG
>OBVD01000088.1_pt1 | contig 109507 bp, 69 predicted proteins | sample 1495031 | NCBI WGS metagenome assembly OBVD01 (sample SAMEA2579967, study PRJEB22360) | human gut metagenome
ACCACTCACCCGCCTCGAGGCACCCCAACCGGGGAACCACTCGCCGAGCGGCAGCAAGAGATAAACCTACAGCACAATCCCATTCCACGCAAATCGGGCATGACGAAACAAGACGCGGACCCTTGCAAACACTGGAAAGCGTCGGCGTGTCGAAAACACGGAAAAAACGGGCTGCGGACGCCATCGCGTAGCGAAAGACCGTCGGAAAAACCCTGAAACACCTCACCGCAAACCAACATCCGGGCGTGTCGCAACCACACTATCCGTTTACGGCCCATCCCCCAAGCCAACCCATCCGAGAAAACCTCCCAGCTGAAAGCTGAAATAGGAGAAACAGAAGAAAGCAGATAAACGAAACCGCACCGCCGATCGTTGTCCTGAACACATTCAGATCCCAACTGATCGAAAGTGCGGTTTTGCATATGCGCGTGCAAGCGACGGCAGAACAAGGCAGCGCAGCCAAAAATCGATTAATCGGTGCAACCGAAACGGTAGAGGGCCCAACCCTGGCCGTATTGCGAATAATCGGCAACCTTCACCAACGTGCCGCCATCCACATACGTATCAATCAATTCCTCATTGTGGAAGGAATCGTACTGGGCGCGATACGGGAATGACTGCAGACTCTGCGCCTGGTCGCCCATCGTAAGGAAGTATTCCGGAGCGTCGGTCAGCGGACATACCGTGCCGAGCACCTGCTGCGCATCGCCGGAAGCAAACGCGGTCTCCACTTTGCCGAACGGAGCGGATGGCACATCGGTGCGCGCATTGATGATCGGATACAACATGTTCGCGTTGAACAGCGTCTCCGCATACATCGAACCGTTCAACGGATCGGAAATGATGGTGGCCTGGGTGCCCGTACGTTTCGTGACCTTGCGCAGCACAGCGATCTTTTGCTCGGTGAGCTGCTCGTTGGGGTCGCTTTGGTTCAGACTGGAATGCGCGATGATCGTGTCGCGAGCCGCGGAACGCGATGGGCATACGATCTGCGCGGAAACCGCAAGTATCGCAATCACAAGGAATACGGCGATTAGGACGATCCAATTGGAAGCGAAAGAAGCGTTCTTCACGGAAGAAACAGCAGACGCAGAAGAAAGGGAAGGAACGGAAGAAGCACTATTCTTCGTGGAAAAGGACGATGCAGAAGGAGCGAAAGAAGCGGATGCGGCGCACGCGGAAACGCATTCGGCAAGAGCGTTGATTCCAATGACAAGCAGCGGCAGCGTGACCAGCGGAAGCATGGTCATAATACGGTTTTCATCGCGATACCACGGAGCGCTGATGATATTCGGCAACGCGCCGACCAGCGTGACCGTGCACACATACACCAGCGTGACCAGCAGGAATGCGGCCGTCAACGCAATCACGTCACGCAGGCGATCGTTGCGACGAAGTCGAGATGATTCGGACGACGCGGACGCGGCATCAGTGGCGTTGGAGTGCGACGCAGGTGGCGGACAGGAAACGGAAACCGGGGAATCAGCGGCGGAAACCGCAATATCAGAAGTCGAAGCATCAACATCGACATCAGCAGAAGCCACGGGAACCACAGTGGAAGCAGCCGACGAAAACGAATCCGAAGCACGCGCAGCCGCGCGGCGGGAAGCGCAAACGAAAGCGGCCGCAGTTCCCGCAATCAGCAACAGTGCGAACAGAATCGCAGGAAAACCGTCAAGCCCATCCGTGAGACAGAACGAAATCGACTCCCACAAATTCTTGGACGGCTGATGGCTATGGAACCAGGAATCGGGATTCGCCCAACGGTCCGATTTGAACGACGTCAGCATCAACGCCACAAACGCCACCGCACCGACGCACATGGCAATGAACGCGCCAAGAATCAGCTTCCACGGCAAGCGCAGCACAATGAACGGCACCAGAATCAGAGCATACGTGAATGCGATACGCGGGTGCGCAACGAGGCAAACCACGCCTGCGACAGCAGCGATCGCAAGCCATTTTGCTATATGCTCGCGCGCGGCGATCGCATCGAACAAGCGCAATGTGGCGGCGATGAGGAACGGCAGCAGCGACGTGGCGAAACCGAATGCGATCAGCGGACCGGCATTCAGCAGTCCGTACGGGTGGCACACCGAGCTGACGGCAAGCACGGGCACGAACAGTCCAATCAGATTCCGCAGAACGAAAGTAGCGTCGAAAGTGACGTTATATTGCCGATTCACAGCTGACGATACCTGCTGATTCGAGATATTCGACGATTCAGATACGGACGACGATTCAGGCGTAGACGATGCTTGAGAAATACGTGAAATTGGATTGGAAATTGGATTACCGCGATTCCAACGTTGCAGGAAATACCTGCATAATACCAGCATTCCGGCAGGGAAAATCACGCCCGAAGCAATGATCCACGTGATATTGAATGCCGCGTAGATCGAACATTGCACGCCGAACAGCGCCGCGATCTTAATCACAAGGTAAGCACAGACGTGAAACAACGGCGGATAAAACGAATCATGCGGCCACAAATGCAGAGCCGCCCCCAATCCCTCGTCAAGCAGACGGTGAATGAAATAGTAATGCGCGGGGGCATCGCTGCTGACGATCGGCGTATTCCACACCGTGGAGGGGAACCACGCAATCACCAGGCATAGTGCGGACGCGACGCCGATAATCGACGTAAGCCACGGCAATAACGCGCGGAGCGACACCGGACGCAACATCGCGTGGCACCGCTGCAGGCCATGTTTCCGCCCGGACGGACCGCCCTTGGCCGAATCATTCCTGGCTGGACCATTCGTAGCCGAACCATCCTTGGCCGAGCCATTCTGCCGAGCCTGAGTCTGCACATAAGCCTGCACATGAGTTCGCGCACGAGCCTGAGCCGAGCCACAATCGCCCGACACGGAACCGGTATTCGTAATCTGTTCGGAAGTCATCGATTCCATCGTAGCGAGTGCCGCAACCATGCTCAACGCTTATTCTCTGGAATCACTTTTCAGGAATCATTCAGACTTCATGCAGGGGTATAACAGTGTTGCGCAAGAAAACAATCACGTTGGAAGCACAAGATGATTGCACGGGACGCACCATGCGCTACGGGCCTGCCTTGCTGCGGAGCGCGCGTCCCGGCCAACGCTGACGTCGGCATGCGCCGGCGCGCTATAACAGAGAACTGGAGAAGTACCGCATGTTCGTTCTCAAGAACGCATGGGCGGCGCTTGGTCGCGTCAAATGGCGCACCGCGCTGATCGCCCTACTCGCACTACTGGTGTCTTTCTCGGCTGCCGTGGACTTGGCAGTGATTCGAGCCGACGACACCGCCAATAATGAAACATACCAGTCGCAAAAAGCCACGGCGGTGATTCGGCCGAACGCGCAAACACAAGCCAAGCGCGACGGTGCCGATTCCAGCTATACCGACAAGTATTTGACGTGGGAAAAGTACAGCACGTATGCAACGGCCGCACAGAGCAACAACGTGACCTTCAATTACACGTTGGCAACATCGGTGCCGGTGCGCGAAAGCAAGTCGTTGCAGGCGATCGCCGCGAAAAACGACACCAGCGAAGACAAGACCGGCGGCAACCTGACCCTGCAGGCGTTCTACACGTTGGACGCCGCGAAAATCAACGACTACGGCTACTACAAGGTAGTCAAAGGCAAGCATCTGAGCTATAAGACGCAGAGCGACGGCGTACTCATTTCGCAGGCGCTGGCCGATAAGAACAATCTCAAGGTCGGCGACAAAGTGACGGTCGGCAATCCGTCGAAGGCTTCCGACACATACACGTTCACCGTGCGCGGCATTTACGAATACGACAGCGACGTGCCTGAGGGCAACGGTTCCGACGCGAAATACGCAAAGGACAATCGTGAGAACGTGATCTACACGACGTATATCAACTTCGCCAAGAACGGGCTTGACACGACGGAGGCCACGGGATGGGCCATTCCGAATCTGAATATCATCTTCTCGCTGGCGAATCCTTCCACCTACAACACGTTCGTGCGCTTGGTGAAGAAGGCCAAGTTGGACACGAAGACGTACGAGATCACCTCGCCGTCGCTTACCGCTTACAAGAAGTCGATCGAGCCGCTTGATTCCGCCGCTTCGGCAGCGCGCATCATGCTGATTGCCGTGACGATTGTCGGTGGCATCGCTTTGCTGGCATTGATTGCATGTGCTGCGATTGGCGGCCGCCGCGATGAGATCGGCATGGCGATGATCACAGGTGTGACCAAGGGCCGTTTGGGATGGCAGTTCATGCTGGAAACGTTCATGATGACGGTTCCGGGTTGGATTGTCGGTTTGGTTGCGGGCGCGCTGTTGGCGAAGCCGATCGGCACCGCATGGGCCGGCGGGCAGGCTGTGTCGATGACGTCCGCTTCGGTGTGGAACGTGATCTGGTACGGCTTGGGCGCATGCCTGGTGCTTGGCATCGTGGCATTCGCGCGCGTGGCCTGCTTCAACCTGAACCAACTGTTTGAGGAACGCTCGGAGGTGAAGGCATGAGCGACAATATGAATGATAAGAACGAGAACCTCGACGAGACCGTGGTCGACGAGACTGCCGAGACCGCATCAAACGAGACCGTCGATGATGTTGCGACTGACGATATTGCAGCTGACGCATCTTCCGCTGATTCCATTGAATCCATCGATTTTGCGGTGGTATACGACGATGACAATGCAGATATCGAAATTGCCGCAACTGACGGCGCGGAAATTTCCGACGATGTAAACGATGGCGATACTGCAGTAGCTGCCGACGGCGATGCTGTGGTATCTGCAGATAATGCAGATACCACCGAAGTTGCAGATGACGCTGCAACTGCTGCTGATACTGCTGATACTGCGGATGGTTCGGATGTGGTCGCCAACAATGCGAATCAGATGAGGGAAACGCTTGCCTTGCGTTCTTCCGACGAACCGACCGTGCTGGAATCGCATGAAATGGTGAAAGCCGATTCCGCAACCAGCGTCTCCTCACAGCTCGACCGCGAAATCAAGCATCATCGCAAGAAGGATGCGTTTTTCTTCAAAGCGAATCCGACGTTCGCACTCGATCATGTGACCGTGACCAATCGCAAGACCGGCCGCAATATTCTCGACGACCTGTCGCTGTCGTTCCATGCGGGCGCCACGCATGCGGTGCTCGTGGACGCGGAGGATCGCGAACAGCATCAGGCGTTGCTGGCCACCATGGTCGGCATGGTACGCACGGACCGCGGCAACGTGATGCACAAAAGCACCAACCTGAGCGACGTCGAACCGGTCGAAATGTTGGGACACCGCATCGGATTCATTCCGCAACGTTTCGCTTTCCGCCCCGACCTCGACGCGGAAAGCAATGTACTGTACGCCATGGATGCGTCGAACCGCAACTTCCTCAAGCCGAAGCCTGTGATCGCCCGCGAACTGCTCAAGCGCGTGGGCTTCGACGAAGTGACGTCCGGCCTGGCAGTCGGCGAAGTAAGCGAACTGAACCAGCGCCGCGTGGCCATCGCTCGTGCGCTGAGCTGCGAGGCTGAAGTGATCATCGCCGACGAGCCGACCGCTGGATTGGATGCCGACGATGCGGCCGTGGTGTTGGATCTGTTGAAGAAGTTCAAGCGCGATGCCGATCGCAGGCGCGCCATCATCGTGGTGACCACCAATCCGGAGATCGCCGATGCGATGGAGCACAGCGTGGAACTCGACTAGCCGCCTAGTGCAACGGGCGCACGAACATAGACTCTTTCGTGCGCCCATAGGTAAGCCCTTTGGAATTCTGGTTTTAGCCAAATTCCAAAGGGCTTGCGTGTTCTGGAAACGGTCTGCCCTACTCGACGATACGCATGTGGTACTGCTCGGCGAGCGGCGTGACGTCAAGCACGCCGTATCGTTCGAGCAGCCGCAGCCATTCGCGCCTGTTACTTTCGCCGAAACGGGCCGCCTTGCGCGCATAGGCTTCGGCCGTCAGGAACTTCGGCGGAATCGACTTGCTGTTGTACTTGTCGGCCACCATCACCACTTCCTGCTCAAGATTCATGGGCACATAGTCGGCCGGAGGCAATGGCAATCCTTGCGATTCCACCGCTTCTTTGGTGAGTCCCACACCGGTGTGGTTGCGCGCGAACTGCGCGATAGACTCGTCAACACCCTCATTCAACAAATATTCGTAGCCTTTAAGCCCATGCCGCACGTAATTCGGACCGTCGAATTTCAGCGGTCCACCGTCGGAACCGTCTTGCTTGAGCAGAAAATACGTGCCGATATCATGCAGCAGACCACCGATCACCACCAGATGCTCGTCGATCAGCCTCGGCGGAACGGTCCCACCCGTAAGCCCGTCCGATGATGGAATGGAGGGGATGCGAAGCATACCGAACGATTCGCTTCCATTGCCGTCTTGCGTAAGCCTAAGGCCGAAATCGCCCGCTTTTTCAGGGGCATCGTCCGGTAGTGTGCAGCGGCGGGTGAACAGTGCATTCTGCCTGCGTGCCATGCGACGTGCGATGTCGGCGACGACTACGCAATGTCCGTGAATCAAATCGTATGCGGCTTGCGATTGCGCGATTTTTCGATGCAGTTCGTCAACTTGGGCGAGTGTAGGAATATATCCGGTTGTCATACCGCCTATCTTAGGCGCTGTATGACGATTGCCGCATGCTGAATCCGGTCGAAAAAAACTGGAAATCCCCGATGAAAGTTTCAGCCGAAAAAATCCGAAATACGGATTTCAGATTACGGATTTCAGATGGAACGCACACGAAATGCGCCGGTACGGTTGGAAGCAACGATCATCTGATTGTTTTCCAAACGAGTCCAGCCATCTTCGGCACACTGATCGAAACCGGAGCTGGCCACAACCACGCCCTTCGGCTGGCCTGCAGCCTGATCCGCTTCGGATTCACCGAGCGTACGATAGCGCATCACACGATAGTCATGCGCCTGGTCGCCACGGCCGTACTGGTCATAGATTTCCACAATGCGCTTGGACGTGACCTCACGACCGGCCGCGCACAGAGCGATGAATTGGTCTTGGCTCTGGATCATGCAGTTGTAGCTGGACTTCGGATAGCTTTTGCGCAGTTCGCGCACCGCCTGCGCGACCGCCTCGTCGAGTGCGAAACCAAAACCGATGTACTGCAGGATCACTGCGAAGAAAATGGCGGAATCGGAACGGCCGCCAGTGGACTGCACGATGTTGGGATCGACCGGGAACGCGCGGTTGGTGATGATGTTGCGACCCTGGTCGTCGGAAATATCGCCATTGTGGATGAAGCTCAATCCGTTGGCGTAGAACGGCTGCTGGTTTTCGAGAATCAACGGCAGGTTCGAGCTGGCCAAACGCAGGTGCCACAGGCCTCCACGAGCCGGAGTGTTCGCAAGCTCGTCGAAAATCGGATCATGTCGGGCTGCGATCGTGTTCTTGTAGACGGCGGTGCCGGTTTCCGGGGTGGGAGCGCCACCGTCACGCAGGTACGGCGACTCGCTCGGCACGGTGACCAGCGCGGAGCCCCAGCCATCGTTGTGGATTTCGCTCAGATTCCGGAAATCGCGTACGGCCTGCATGCCGAGCACGCCATTGAGACTGGTGTTGCTTCCGGCTGCCGCGAATCCAAGTAATCTGCACATGGTTGATTACTCTACAGGGCTTGTAATGCAACGCGCGCATATGGCTATCGACATTGCTTATAGCGTGCGAAAAACAGCGTGATTCCAACGATTCTTCGAGATAAGACCATGCAAAAACCTACAAAATGCCCTACGAAAACGGGCTGCGCGACGATGGCAGATACGATCGCCATCATCACGCAGCCCGTTTCACGGCTTGTTTCACACACGCTTTAGCCGCGGAGGACGCTGAGTCGCGAGGAACAGCGGCTGTATCTCAATCAGCGGATTGTAAGGCGCAAGGCCGAACCATTTGACCGGAGATCCCGCAAAATGACGAATCGCATACTTGACTTCCAAAGAAATCGCGCCACGCTGCGACACCTTCGACTCAGGCATAAGCGCCTTGTGTATCAGCACATATCGAATCGGACCGATATTCGGATCAGCATCAAGCTTCGGATAGCGGCTTTCCTGCCTCGGCAGATCCCCCGACTTCGACAAATCGTTCATGATCTGATGAATGTAAGCTGGAATCGACTGAGAAACCTTGAAACCAAGCCGAATGCGAACACGGAACATATAATCCGTACCGAAATTCTCAACCGAATACTCGCGGGTGAACGGCTCATCGGCAGTCTCGACGGAAACAGCCCACCAAGCGCGGGCACGTTTTGGATGGTCGGCGAAAATCGAGAAGAAGATATCGGTATCGATACGCTTCGTCTCCGGATCCGACGTGAGGTAGACGATATTGTCGGCAAAATACGGAATCGTATCGTCATCATGCAACCGCTTCAGCACCGGTAGGCATTCGGCGGGCTGCATATGGCGACGCTGCGCACGTTCCAGCTTCGTGCCTTCGTTCCACGTGTACATAACCAGCAGAATCGCGAAGGTAAGCAGCATCGTGAACCAACCACCATGCAGGAACTTCGCCATGGAAGCGAAGAAGAACATGAATTGGATCGCAAGGAACAGCACGGTGAATACGACCGCTCCGATACGACGCCCCGAATGCCAGATGTAGACGGCAAGCAGAATGGTGGTAGTGATCATGGTGATGGTCAACGCCAGACCATACGCCGCGGAAATATGCTCGGAATCACGGAATAGCGCCAAAACCAACAGCGTGGAAACGCAAAGCACCGCATTGACCACAGGAATGTACAGCTGGCCGCGGGTACGGGCCGGGTAACGGACCTGAAGATGCGGCATCCAGTTCAGATGGGTGGCTTCAGACACCATCGTGAACGCGCCGGTGATCAACGCCTGCGATGCGATAACGCCCGCGACCACGGAAAGCACGACGGCCACGTAACGCACGCTGGGCGTCATCATTTCGAAGAACGGGTTCAAACCGTGCGTGCGGATGTAAGCCGAATCATCCCAATGATTGAGCATCCATGCGCCTTGGCCGAAATAACAGAGCACAAGCGCGATTTTGATGAACGGCCACGTGAAATAGATGTTGCCACGGCCAACATGCCCCATGTCGGAATAAAGCGCTTCGGCACCGGTGGTTGACAGGAACACCGTACCCATGATGGCAAGCCCGGCGGCATTATGGCTGCTGAACAGGAATCTGACACCGTACACGGGGTTGAGCGCCGCGAACACGCTCCAATACTGGCTGAGGTTCGCCAAGCCGACAACCGCCAGGAACGAGAACCAGACAAGCACGACCGAACCGAACGCCTTGCCGATACGCTCGGTGCCACGCGACTGCACAGAGAACAGCATCAGAATGATGGCCGCGGTGATCATCAGGGTCAGCTGCTTGTTTTCAGTAAAAAGTTTTTCAAAAGCTGGCAGCGTCTCCAAGCCTTCCACTGCCGAGCTGATGGACACAGCCGGGGTGAGTACGGAATCGGCGAGGAACGCGGCGCCGCCGAGCATGGCAGGAATCGCAAGCCATGCACCGTACTTTCGAACCAACGAGTACAGCGCGAAAATGCCGCCTTCGCCCTTGTTGTCGATACGCATGGCAATCAGCACGTATTTGACGGTGGTGATAAGCGTGATTGACCAGAACACCAACGAAAGCACGCCGAGCACGGCTTCGCGGTCGGCATGCGCAAGTCCGCCCTGCCCGTTGAGGAACGTCTGCATGGTGTACAGCGGCGAGGTGCCGATATCGCCATATACCACGCCCAACGCCACGATCGCCATGGCGGGCGTGATTCTGTTTGGACCGGATTGCAGACGGCTCCACCAACGACCGACGGGACCCTTGCTGGCCACCTGGTCAAGTTTGGCGGCCTCCTGCTGTTTCTCCTCGTGCTGCTTGATCAGCACCTGTCGCTCTTCCTTAGTCAGCACCTTGTGCGAAACCTTCGGCGCCTGCGTGTATGTGGCTGCGTGAAACAGCGGCTCATCCTCGTTTGGCTCGTTAGCCATAACGCTACCTCCAAGTGGCGGGCCTTCCAACCCACTCCCCAAAATAAACGCAAAAAGGCACGTTAGGAGCCTTACGAAGTCTTGTCAAATCTTCACATTGTTTCTTGCGATTCTTGATCTCGCACGAAGTAAACTTCCTGTGGGTTTTTTTCTTATTTTACCTCTTGTCTTTCTCTTACTCTCTCTTATTTTCGGATAAATCGTTTCCGTCCTGTCGATTTTCGGAATTTGTTCAGATTCCGTACACTTCGCGCGTGGTCTTTCGCGTTGCCTGCGCGACTTCCGTCAGCGGTTTATCGAGATAATTCGCCAACGACTGCAGGGTGTAGGGGATCATGTATGGCGCGTTGGTGCGGCCCCGATACGGCATCGGACTTAGGTAGGGGGCATCTGTTTCGACCATGACATGGCTCAATCCGACAATGCGCGCCGACTCGCGAATACCATCGTTGCCCTTATAGCTGGATGTGCCCGAAAGGCTGAGATACCAACCGTTTTCACGTGCGATCTCACCCATTTCGGCATCACCGGAATAGCTGTGGAACACGGTCCGTTCGGGAGCGCCGTCCGCCAGCAGCGTTTCGATGACTTCCTTATGTGAATCGCGATCATGGATCTGCATGGGCAGGTTCAGTTCTTTCGCGAGCGCGATGTGCGCGCGGAAGGCTTCTCGCTGCAGTTCTTTGGCGGCTTCTCCGGTGCGGAAGAGGTCCATGCCCGTCTCGCCGATGGCCACAACCTGGTTGGGGTAGGCGGTGGCGAGGCGGTGCACTTCGGCCATGGCGTCTTCGAAGCTGGTGTCGTGCCATGGCTTGTATTTGAGCGGCAACCCGTCTGGGCCCGGCACCCCGCGGTGACCGTGGAGCACGGATTCGTTGGGGTGTATGGCGATGGCCGCATGCACGGTTTGGGGGTGTTCGCGTGCCATGTCGATGGCCGTCATGAGGTTCGGCAGTTCGCATCCGCAGTCGATGACGCCTTCGACTCCGACTTGTTGCGCTTGGTTCAGCAGTTCGTCGACGCTGTATACGGGGACTTCCGGCTGTCCTTTTTCTTGCGCTTCGTGGCTCATGGCCCGCGAGAACGGCACGACGGACGCCACATGCGTGTGGTTGTCGATGACGTGCGCGTTCTCGGGAAGTGGTTGCGGTGCTGGCGCCCAGCTGCGGTCACGATGGTGTTTGCTCATGCCTCCAGCCTACGCTCGATGGCAGTCTTGCTTCGGAAGCCGCGTTATTCATCGATGGCAGTGGGATTAACCAACGCACCTCCATATGTTTTGCGACGTAGCGCTGAAACGCTTTCCGCGATTAGTCATGGAGGGTGAGGGTGGTGAAGGACCAGGAGGGGGCAGTGTAGGCGCCGCTGATTAGGTCGATTGCGGTTTCAACCGGAACGGTTGGCGAAGCCTTGCCGATTTCACCGGCGTACGGGTCGGTTCCGGCGAGCACGGTGGCGGTTGCCGAAGCGCGGGATTCCGCGGAAACACCAAGCTCTTCAAGCACTTGGTTCAGATCAATCTCGGCTTCAGCGTCGAGCGCGTTGACGATACGCACGTAGGTGACGCCTTCAGCATCATTGCGAGCCACGGTGACGGTACGGCGGGGCTCTTCCGGCTTCTCAACACCCTGCGCAACAAGCTCTCCATCGATATACAGCTTCATGCTTTCGCCGCGATCGGCCACTTCGATGCGCACCTGCCACACGGTTCCGGGGAACACTTCGTCCATGGACCATTCGGTGCCGTCAAGATTGTAGGCGGTACCGTCGCGCACCACCTTGATTTCGAAAGCACGACCGAAGGAGGTGATGTTGTGGTTCTTGCCGTTGATGTCGCCGTGCACCAGCTGCAAGCCCCAACGACCCTGATAGTAGGTGATGGTGGCGTTGATGGCGTAGGCGTCGGCCTCGATGTCCAGGCCCGTGTCCATAGGGCCATTGCCCATGTAATGGCAGTCCTCAAGATCGACATGGCGGCCATCAGCGGTGTCAACGCTGAAGTTGGTGATGTCAGCGTGGGCGGCACCCTCCAAACGCAGGCCGACGGTTGACGGCAGTTCGCGGCGCAGCGTGGTCGGGCCATCCACCGCAACCGGCCATGCGGTATCGGACGTGGTGGTGGCATACATCTGCTGCACCCAGTAACTGTACGGCAGGTAGGTACGCTCGTTGTCGAAGTAGATCAGGTCGGGATTCCAGCTGTGATGCCCGTTCTTGGCGAACAGCGGGGCATACGACGACATGACCACGGCATCGCCGTTCAATTCCATGCGTCCCATGAAGGACGCTTCGGAAAGACCATTGATCAGCTGCGTGTTCCACGAACCATATTCGCCCAAGTACACCTTCGGGCCTTCGCGATCCGTGGCGTCATAGTGGTCGAGATTGTGGAACCACCAGCTGGAAGACTGGTAAGAATGCTCGTCGACGATGGGAATGCCCGCTTCGCGCGCGTACTGCCAGCCGGCTTCATAGTCTGGGCCGCTCGGAGCCGGGCCGACCGTACCGACGACGACGATATCCGGGTAGGCGGCTTTGACAGCGTCGAAGATCTGCTGGAAACGGTTCCTGAACACGTCATCGATGAGATCCTCGTTGCCGATGCCCAAATATTCAAGGTTGAACGGTTCCGGATGACCCATGGCGGCACGCTTGGCACCCCATTCGGTGGTCGCGGCATCGCCATTGCAGAATTCGACCAAATGCAGCACTTCATCGATGTATGCCGGCATGTCTTTCTGCGCGATCGGCACCGGACCTTGGCTGGTGTTCTGGCAGCTCACGGCAGCGGGCAGCACCGGTAGCGGCTTCGCGCCAATGGTTTCGCACAGGCACAAATACTCGTAGTAGCCGATACGGAACGACTGGTGGTAGCCCCACAGATTGAAATTGTGCGGACGATGCTCAACGTCGCCGATGGTGCAATCCCAGTGGTACATGTTACCCATGCCAAGACCGTGGGTGATGCAGCCGCCCGGGAAGCGCATGAAGCGTGGATGAAGATCGGCGAGCGCCTTGACCAGGTCGGGGCGGAAATGCTTGAGTCCGTTGTAGGTGGTGCGCGGTTCGAGGGTGACGAAATCAAGGTCGACGGTGCCTTCCGCGGTGAAGGTCAGTCGCAGCGTACCTTCGTTTGCAACGATGGTATCGTCTTCGCCGGAAACATTCAGTGCAATCTCCTGCTTGTGCCAATCGTTGGAATCGACCGTGATCTCTTGTGCGGCAATCGTATTTCCACCGTCGTCAATCAGAGCGACGGTGACGGGAAGTGCGGAAGCTTCGCAATTGCTGGAAATACGCATCCATGCGGAGAAATCGTAGGTTTCGCCGGCCCGGAAAACCATGCCGTCCCAGCCGATGTTTTCGAGCGATGCCGGCGCGTGTTCGACTTCGACGGACGCATAGTGCGGGTTTTCTTCTGCTACCGGATTGTCGGTGAGCACGTCGAAGGCTGCGAAGGAGCCGGCGGGCACGATTTTGCGCCAGAAGCTGTAGTTGCTCCAGTCGGAGGAGTCGGCGCGATTGTATTCGAATGCGCCGTTCTGTACGAGGTCGGCGTTGAGTCCGCCGTCGCCAGAGTAGCTGATGTCTTCGTAGAAGATGCCCCACAGGTCGGTGCTGATGTTGCGCACACCTGCCTTGTTGAGGGTTGCGATGATGGTATCGGTCATGGCATTCCTTTTTGTGTTTGGTTGGTGGTTTGTCATTGAGTTTTGTTGGAAATTTGATGATTGATGGCGATTTATAGCGACTGCTGGTTGCCGTCAGCGCGGGTCGAGTGCGAACCAGAGCACGCCATGCGCTGGTATGGTTCCACGGATGACTCGATCTTCGCCCTCACCTTCGATACGTGCGCCGGTTACATCAGTTTCGCCAGTTGCGTTGGTTTCGTCGTCAAACAGATTGGTAATCGTCCACGGATCGTTGCGTTGGCTTAATCCGACGATGGATTGCAGCTCGATGGTTGCCGGCAGTTCGTAGTCGCGATCGCCGGTCCAGAAGATGGCTGCATAATGTCCGCCCGAATGTGCGGAAGGAGTGCCATCCGCCCAGTCGGCCGCATCGGCGGCCCACACCACGAGATCCCCAAGGTAGGAGTTTTCGTCATCCCAACGTTCGAAGATGCGTTCGTACACGGTTTCGTGATTGTTGGTGGATCCTGCGGTGACTTCGCGCAATGCCGGATTGGCGAGCAGTTCAATGGTTTCGCTGGTACTGGTCGGCAGGTCGCCGCCTACCATAAGTGGGCTGCGTCCCATGCACCAGAGGGCAAGCAACGTGCGGCTTTCATCTTCGGTGAGGCGGCTTTGGCGATCGTCTCCACGTTCGGCCCGCAATCCAATATGCCCCAACGGCAGCATGTCGGCGTCAGCCCAATGACCGGTGGTCTGGAACGGCGCCCACCTCGCAAGACGCGGGAATTGCTGGTAGATGTCTTCCCAACGATCCCATAAATCGTCGCTGATACGCCACATTTGCGCGCTGTCTCGCAGAAATTCGGTGTAGCCGGTGCTCACCCAACCGCCCGGCGAGAGCGACAGGCTGATGCTGCGACCGTATTGCGCTTCAGCTTTGGCGATGGCGTTATGGTAGGCGGCGATTTCCGCGCTGTGGAATGGCGTTTGCATGTCGTCGACTTTGAGGAAGTCAAGCCCCCATGAGGCGAACAGGTCGAGCTGTTCGTCATACCAAGCTTGAGCTCCGGAGTGGTTATGGTTCAGCCCATAATTGTCTGAATTCCACTTGCACACGTGGTTAAGGTCCGCCACCTCTTGCGCCGTGTATGGAGTGCCTTTGACCGGCAGATTGTTGTCGACCGCCAAGCGCGGAATGCCTCGCATCATATGTACGCCAAATTTGAGTCCCATGGCGTGGATCTGTTCGGCAAGCGGTGCGAAACCGTGCCCGTCTGCAGCGCTGGGGAATCGTTCAGGGTCGGGCAGTTGACGCCCGTATTCGTCGAGGATCAGCGGCGCATTGGCATTGTAACCGTGTGCGCGGGCGGTCGGGTCATACCAGTCGATGTCGACGACGATCGTATCCCAGCCGGCGTCTTTCAGGTGTTCCGCCATGAATCGTGCGTTGGCAAGCACTTCGCTTTCGGTGACGGTGGTGCCGTAGGAATCCCAGCTGTTCCAGCCCATTGGCGGTCGCCATGCTTTTGGCAGATCCTCGGTAGTCGCCATTGCCTTCTCCTTGTACAACGTTAGAAAAGCGTGCCGTTTACAGTATCTGACGTCATCCTTGACTTACTTGTTCGACTTCATCATCTTGGAAAACTTCAGATATGTACCGTTACATATTTTATAGCATATTTCAGAAATCACAATCATGATAGGATATCGGTGATTCTTTGAAATTTCAACGATTACCAGAAAATCATCATATATAATATCGTTACAGAAAAACTTGGCTGTAAGGAGCGGTGCATGGCAAACGGCAAACCGACATTGCGCGACGTGGCGGCGGAAGCCGGCGTCTCCCCCATGACCGCATCGAATGCGCTGCACGGCAAAGCCGGCGTCAAGGAATCGACGCGGGCCAAAGTGCTGGCAGCAGCGAAAAAACTCGACTATCGCATCAATCTGACAGCCAGCATGCTCAAATCAGGTCGCAGCAACATTATTCACATCATCGTCAACGAATTCGATTCGCCGTTCTATTCGAAGCTGACGCAAACATTGAGCCGCGAGATCACCTCACGCGGACTCACGCCGTTCATCGAGCAAACCCAGTATTCGCCGGACGTGGCCGAACATGCGCTGACCAGCAATCCGTTCTCAGGGCAGCTCTTCGACGGTGAGATTCTGCACGCCACCGGATTGGGCACGAATCTACCGCTCGCCAAACTCAACGGCGGGCGCCCTCTCGTACTGCTCGACGCATGCGAGGAAACGCCAACCGTGGATGCCGTGAATTTTCCCAACGAGGAGGGCGAACGCGCTGCGATGCAGTATCTGATCGCCCAAGGATGCCGGAATATTGCGATTGTCGGGCATACGTTCGTGCCGCGCGCCGAGTTGGCGCATGCGCAGAACGCATTTGCATTGCGACTTCGAGGAGCGTGCGCGGCGTTGCTGGACGCAGGATTGCCATATGACGAAACCATGGTGTTCGAAGGCGGTCGCTCCGACGAAGGCATTACCGCCGGGCACGCGATCGCCGAACGGATCATGGCGGCGCGAAGGACGGGCTGCGGAGCCGGCGCGGGTGCTGGAGACCGCGAAACAGGCACGGCCGGAACCGCCGATTTCAACGATGCAAGCGGCAAGATTACGGGCAGATCGATCGAAACGACCGACAAGATTCCCGCAATCGCGTTCGACGGAGTGTGCTGCGCCAATGATTTCGCCGCATTCGGCGTGATTCGCGGCCTCGCCGACTATGGCATCCATGTGCCGCAAGACGTGAAGGTGATCGGATTCGACGGCGTGACTTCCGGAACCTACGCCACCCCTTCGCTGAGCACCATCCAAGTGGATCTCGACCAGCTTGCCAAATTCGCGGTCGATATGATTGTCGAACGGATCGAACGCGGCGAAGTGAATGATAATTCCAGCAATGCCGGAAATTCCAATGATGCAGGCACGGTGCTGCCGCCGAGCCGCGCAACCATCGGATATCAGTTGGTCGAACGTGAATCCACGACCGCGATCATATAGCTATCGTGCGTTCCGCGCCCGATTGCAGCGGAACGCACGATAGCCGGAAATACGGCATTTCAGCGATTGGTTGGCTCAGCCCCGATCAGTCGCGGCGGCGAATGGCAAAGATGCGGGCGGAGGGTTGCTTGGAGGTGGCGGCGTTCAGGCGAACCGTTTCCGGATCCATGCGTTCGATAGTCCACGGTTTGGCATTGGGCGCATGGTCCGGTTCGGCAGGATTCGGGAACACCTGTTCGATGGTTTGATCCGCATCCAACGGCATGTTCACGGACGGTGTGCCGCCGCGACGCCACACGATGATGTAGTCGGGCTTATCTTCCGGCTGAGGTTGCTGATCGTTCTGCTCGGCAGCCTGCTCATTCCAAGCGGATTCGCCGTACACATACGCGTCACCCATATCCGTTTCGACATGACGCAAGCCGACGGCAAGCCAATCGCCGTCGAAGTCGGGAAGTCCGGACGGCCAGAACGGCACCATATGCTGCTGGTCGGCAAGTACACAACGATGTAAGGCGATAGCGTCGCGAACGAGTGAAAGACGCGGCTCCGTCATGCGATCGATGAAACCAGACAGATACAGCCTGCCGAGCACACCCGTAGCAAGCGTGAACACAGCAGTCTCATCATCCATCTCTTGCTGAGCGTAACCCCAATTACCCTGCTGTTCCGGCAGAATCGTCATACCTGCACCAGCCGCAATCGCAGCATAAATCAGAGGATCGCACTGGTCGGAAGTGGACTGCAAATCCAAGCGGGACAACTGCGCGTAATCGGCGCGCATGGCACCGGAACCGCAGTTTTCGATCATCACATCCGGATGACGGCGACGCAGATCGTCAAGCCAATCCACATATGCGCGGCAATGCTCGAGCAGGCCATCGCCAACGGACTCGGCATTCAAATCAGTGCCGACGCCGGGAATGGTGTTGTAGTCGAACTTGAAGAACACCGCACCGAAATCGTCAATCAAACGATCAACAGTACGCGTAACATGCTCTCGCGCTTCGGGAGAACGGAAATCAAGCAGATAACGACCCGAATCGCACACGCGAACACCATGACGCTGGAAGAACGCGGAATCCGGCAACATGCTCGCAAGCGGCGATTTCACGCCGATCACTTCAGGTTCGAGCCACAGTCCCAAGCCCATGCCATGAGCACGAATCGTGTCGGCAAGACCGCGCAGACCGGCGTCGCCGAAACGGTTGGTGGAGGCCTGCCATTCGCCGACCATGTCCCACCAGCCGCCGTCGGTGCTGTCGTACCAGCCGGCGTCAATGCAGAAAACATCCGCGCCAACGCTTGCCGCACCTTCAATCAGCGGCAGTTCCTTCTCAATACGAGGGTCACCGAACAGCGTATTCATGTAATCGTTGTAGATCACAAGACCCTGCGTATGCTCGAACTGATCGACGCGCCCCAACTCACGAGCCTTGGCAATGCGCAGCGCACGACGCTGCAACGTCATTTCGGCAACAGCCCGCTGCCAATCGCCTGCGGCAATGGCAAACGACACAGGAACGGACTCGAAATCATTGCCTTCACCAAGATTGGTGAACCAACCATGATCCTTATATTCCGGACCGAACGCAGTGACGTGCAGACCGGGATCGTCCTCGCCGACTTCCCACTCCCACGGACCGTTATGCTCGATCTGCCACATTACGGAAAAATCGCGGGCGCGGCGTACCGAACCTTCCACCTGCAGAATGCCGGCCGGCTCATGCTCTCCCGAGCTCCATGTAGAAGTCGAGCTCATGGCAAAACGCGAACTAGACTGACCAGGATTGATTTTCTGGTTGCGGTTACGCACCTGAGTGTCACGCAGCGGACGAACACGCCAATCGTTTTCCACAGCCCAAGCGGCATCGCCCCAGAAAATATTCGAACGATGCACCTTGCCGCAGTTGACGCGCATCGGAACGGTCAGATTCAACGATGACACCGCTTCAATCGGCAGTTGCCTGGCGGACTGCAGACGCGTGTAGGTGCGCACTGCGGAAAGATTCGGGAACGCCTCGAATACGGAAGTGACCACCAAGCCTGCATTGGAATCGGCGGAAACCGCCTCGGACGCGGAATTCGCGGCGGAATCGGCTGCGTCACGTTCGCTTGCCGTCGGCTCGAATTCACGACCTTTCGGTTCAAGATCGGCATACGGCGCGAACTGCGTGATCTCCAAACGGAACGGATCGGCGGAACCTGGTTCAGGTTCGGAAGCAAGCGCGGAAACGAATCGCAATTGGCTGCCGGCAACTGTGGCAATCAGCGTCAGTCGGTTGTCTTGCGAACCGGTATTGGCGGCACACACCTCAACAATCGGACGCGGATCCTTTTCAACCACTGGCTTTCCATCGTCAGACAAGCGACCATCGATCGGAACCATGTTGCGCCCTACAACGTTGCAGAGGCGAACGGGGGAATCGGCGGCAATGTCAAACAGCATGGAGACCACACCATTGCCCCATTCAAGGCGCCCATCCTGCCGAGGAACAAGGGGAGTCATATTGCCGTTCTCCATTTCCATCTCCTTCGAATTCCGAATGCCGCCTATCCGTTGACGTGCATCGTTTGACGTACCCTCACTAGCTTAAGCGGAAAACGGGGCAACCGCGATGTGCGTGTCTACGCACATTCAGCAAATATTCAGCAACTGGAATGACCGTTCGAAGACCAGCAAATACCTACTCGAATTGCAGATATTCCACGAATTGAATCGGCATATCCTTGGATTCCGTGATATTGCTGAATCCGAGAATAACCCCTTCTTTCGGCAGTCCCTTCATGGAAGTCCATGTTTTCGAATGGGACAAGTCGAATCCGACAGCGTCGTTCACATCGGAAACCGGATTGCCTTTGGCGTCGACCAGCGCATCCTTGACCTGCTCAAGATCGGCGGCACTCATCACTTCCGCGGGTTTGGTGATGTCGCCGCGATCATTGACTTCGGCGAAAATATCGGTTTCGGCAACAATCATGTTGATCTGACCTGCCGAAACGCGAGCCGTCAACGATGCGGAACCATCTTGCGCGGCATTCTCGCTAATCGCAATGGAGGCATCCGTCCGCACGAGACGCTCGTCTTCAATACCTTGCGTCTTCACAAAATCAGCGCCCAACGCATCAATCTGTTCGGAATATTCCGCCATATCGACACCTTCAAGACTCAGCTCGGCCTCGGGACCTTTGGTCACATACGAGATGACGAAAGCAAGTACCAAGCCGACCACTGCGATAATGATCAGCACATCGGTCAGAAAGTTCTGCTTGAAGTACGGCCACTTGTCTTTCGGCGGCAGCTCGCGGAAGGTTTTGAATTTCGATTGCTTCGCATACACGTTGGTGGATGCGAGCGCTGCGACCGCATCTTGCTGCTCCTGGGTGAGAACTGGCTTCTCTACTGCCATACCAAACCTTCCCGCGTTGTTTCATCGACGCATTCACGCGTCATCTTCATGCGCAGCAACATGCGTTGCTTTCTGACTTCCCTATCTTCCGCCTCGTACCTGATAATTTGCGGCTAGCCGCCGGCCGAAAAACGACAAGCGGCTAGCAGGAAGGCTGATTTCAAGCCAATCAGTCCAAGCCCTAATCAGCCCATTTAGACCTTGATCATGGCGTATTGGGAGTCGTAGAGGCGATAGTAGGCGCCACGCTTGGCGAGCAGCTCGGCGTGGTTGCCTTGCTCCATGATCTGCCCATGATCGATGTAGCAGATCATGTCCGCGTTCTCTATGGTGGACAGTCGGTGCGCGATGATGAAGCTCGTGCGTCCCTTCAGCAGGTGGTTCAATCCGGCCTGAAGTGCCTCTTCGGTACGCGTATCGATATTCGACGTGGCCTCGTCGAGAATCAGAATGCGCGGATCGGCCAGCAGCACGCGGGCGAATGCAATCAGCTGACGTTGACCAGCGGAAAGCGTGGAACCGCGCTCCTCCACCACCGTGTCGTATCCGTTCGGCAAATCCATAATGAACTCGTGCGCATGCACCGCCTTCGCGGCCGCTTCGATCTCAGCATCGGTCGCATCCAACTTGCCGTAACGGATGTTCTCGCGCACATTGCCGGAGAAAATGAACGTATCCTGCAGCATGACGCCCATCTGCCGACGCAACGATTCCAATGTGACAGAACGCACATCATGACCATCAATTGTGACCGAACCTTCTGCAACGTCGTAAAAACGCGACAGCAGATTGATAATCGTGGTTTTGCCGGCACCGGTCGGACCAACCAACGCAACGGTGCTGCCTGGCTCAACATGCAGATCAACCAGATTGAGAATATTGCGACCGTCAGGCTCGTAACGGAAAACTACATCGTTGAAATCGACGCGTCCTTCGATTTGCGGCAGTTCAGTCGCGTCAGGCGCGTTACGAATCTCCGGCTGCACGTCAAGCGTTTCGAAAATACGCTCAAGATATGCGGAACAAGTGATCAGCTGATTGTAGAAATTGCCGATGCTGATCACCGGATTCCAGAAATTATTCGCATAGCCAACGAACGCGATCAGCACGCCGGTGGAAACGTTCACCGCGCCGAAGCCCGTGACGCCCCCATAGTAGATGAATGCGATCGTCATGACGGAAATGGTTTGAATGCCCGGCCACATGAGGAACTGGATATGCACGGCCTTCATCCACGAGGTGCGCACGTCGTCTTGCTGCTCTTGGAAGGTTTTGAACTGCGCCGCCTCCTGGGCGAAGGTCTGCGTGGTTTTCACGCCGGTGATCGACTCGTGAATGAACGCGTTGAGATTGCTCTGCTTGTTCGACAACACCTGATACGCGCGGCGCTGGAAATGCTGCAATACCAGCACCCACGCGATCAGGAACGGGAAGAGCACCAGGCTGAACAGCGCAAGCCGCCAATCGACCACGAACATGACCACCAGCGTGATCAGGAAGGTGAACACGTCGGAAATCACATTGATCAGGCCGGAACTCAACGTGTCGGAAAGCGTGTTCACATAATTGACCACGCGAATCAGGATTTTGCCGTGCGGACGCGAATCGAAATAGCTGAACGGCAGCGTCTGAATATGCGTGAAAATATCGCGGCGCATGTCTTTCAACATGAGCTGACCGACGCGAGTAATTTCGACGGTACGATAACGCAATCCAAACTCATACATCACAATAAGTACGGCCATCAACCCCGTTAATTCACCAAGTAAGGTGAGATTTTTCGAAGGAATCGCGCTGTCAATCATGATTTTCGTCAAATATGGCACGACTACCGCAATGCAGCTCATCATGACGACGACGGCAAGAATGCGTATGATTCGTGACATATACGGCTTTACATAGACGCCGATGCGCAGAATATCATGCAGGTTGATCTGTTCTTCCAGCTCTTCATCTTCGCGGTATGTGTTACGTTTTGCCATGGGTTTTCCCCCTTTCCTGCTTTCCCGCGCCTACGCTTCGAAACCTTGCGAACGACCCGCCTGCAAGCCGAGCTGCCTGTAGTAGATCTCCCAATATCGGCCGTGCGCGGCCACCAGTTCGTCATGCGTGCCGCGCTCCACAATGCGGCCATGCTCAAGCACGAGGATCAGATCGGAATCTTTCACCGATGAAATACGGTGTGCGATGGTGACGATGGTTTTCTGTTCGTCCAGTTCGCGCAGATGGCGCTGGATTTCCGCTTCCGTTTCCATGTCGACGGCGCTGGTCGTATCGTCCATGATGAGGATCGACGGATTGTCGGCGAGCGCGCGTGCGAGGCTCAGGCGCTGTTTTTGGCCGCCGGAAAGGCCGACGCCACGCTCTCCGACCACGGTATCGTAGCCTTCCGGCATGCTGCGGATGAAGCCGTCCGCGCCGGCGATGGTGGCCATGCGGCGAATGTACTGTTCGTCGTATTCGCGTTGTTCGCCTGCGCCGAAGCTGATGTTGCCGCCGATGGTGTCGGAGAACAGGAACGTGTCTTGCGCCACGACGCACACTTGCGAGCGCAGTGTGGCGAGCGGCCAGTCTCGCGCGTCGACGCCGTCGATGAGCACATGGCCTTCGGTGGGGTCGTAGAAGCGGGAGATGAGGTTGACGAGGGTGGATTTGCCCGCGCCGGTTTCGCCGAGAATGCCGAGTTTGGCGCCTGCCGGAACATGGAAGTCGACGTCTTCGAGCACGAGGGTGTCTGGTTCGTCGGGGAAGGCGAAGCTGACATGCTGGAAGTCGATGCTGCCTGCGATGCGGGTTGTGTTGGTTGTTGCAGCGGTTGCAGCCGCTGTGCTGGCGTGATTCGCGTCGGCGCTGTCTCCCGGTTTTTCCGTATTTTCCGGCTTTTCCGTAATACGTGACTGAGCGGTGAGCAGTTTGCGGATTTTGATGCAGGATGCGTTGAATCGCTGCCAGTCGTTGATCAGCCATCCGGATTGGCGTACCGGCCCGTCGATCATCCACAGGTAGGAGTTGAACGCCACGAGATTGCCGAGGGTCATGCGCCCGGTGATGACCAGGAATCCGCCGAATCCAAGCGTGATCAGCTGCAGTGAGAAGCCGAGACCGTCGAGCCATGGCATGTATTTGCGGCTGTTGTAGGCCTGGTCCATGTTGCGTTGCATGTAATCGTCGTTGTGTTTGTCGAATTTTTCGGTTTCATACGGTTCGCGCACGAACGCTTTGACCACGCGGTTGCCTTCGATGTTTTCTTCGACCATTGAGTTCATTTCGGCAAGCGAGTTGCGGATGGCGAAGAACAGTGGTCTTGCGTGCGTGGAGAGTCCGCGCGTAAGGATGAAAATGAACGGCGTGACGCATGCGAGCGCGAGCGCGAGCCGCCAGTCGATGGTGAACATCATGGCGAGCGCGCCAATGAACATGACCACGCAGTCAAGCACCTGGTAGCTCACCCAGCTCAGCGCGTGGCGTATGGCATCGGTGTCGGAGGTCATGCGGCTCATGATGTCGCCGGTACGCGTGTGGTTGAAATAGGTGAAGTCGAGTTCGTGCAGTTTCTCGTATTCGTCGCTGACGAGACGGAATACGGAGTTCTGCCCGAAGCGTTCCATCCACATTTGGTAGCCGTAGCGCGAGGCGACGCGCACGATGGTGAACACGATCATCATGATGCACAGTCGCGTCAGTTCGTCGACTTGGCCTTGCACGATGACACGGTCCACGATGAGGCCTGACAATAGCGGAATGATGAGCGCCATGGTGTTGTTGACGCAGAACAGCACTATCGCGCCGGCCACTCGTGGCAGGTCGGGTTTGCAGTATGGCAGGATCCATTTAAGGTTGCCTGCTTCTGTATTACGATTCGGATCGACGTACATACGTAGCGTTCCTTCGGATTGTTTGCTGGTTGTCTGGGTTTTCGTGGGTTGGTTTTGCGTTTTTGCGTTGCTTTTACGGCCATTCGTTGCCGTTACGATTCACGTCCGTCGTTTGTCGAGCGTCCCGTTGCCGTCTCTCTCGGTCGAAACCCCTGTTCGGATTCGCAAACGCGACTTATTCTATGCGAACCGTTTTTTGATGCAACGTGAGTGATTTCGGCGTGTCGCAATCGCAATAAAATCAACGCATGTACCGTTACATAAATTCGCTCTGGACGTAAAGGAATATGGGTGATCGCAGTAGCGCTTTCTATATCGAACCGGTACGATATATCGAGGTGCGGCATTCCGATGACGGAACGGCCGCAATCGCATGAACATCATGAAAGGACGGCGTCGATGACGAGCACACAGACCATTGAGGAACTCAGCGCACAATACGCGGCAAAATATGGCATCACCCGTGAGATGATCGACCATGCGGAACGTTGGACGGAAACCGACGGCGATCTCGAAGGCCTTTCCGAAGAGCGCGTCCGCGGCATTCTCGACATGCGTTTCGGCGCGATCGCGGTTGACACCCCGCGTTCCGAACTGTGGCACACGCCTGACACAATCGACGTGATCGAAGATATTCCATACCTGCCTGACGGTGGCTACGATACGGAAGCCGGACAGTGCAGAGGGCATTTGCTCGACCTGTATCTACCGCACGATGCGGTGCTGCGCTGCGGGCATACGCTGCCGGTGTACATCGATATACACGGCGGCGGTTTCACTTACGGATATAAGGAATTGAACCGCAACTTCAACGTGCATCTGGCCGAAACGGGCTTCGCCGTATTCTCACTGAACTACCGACCGGCCCCGCAAACCGATTTGAGGGGTCAGCTGGCGGACGTTCAGGCGGCATTGCGTTGGATCAAGGCGCATTTGACTGATTATCCGGTTAATCCGAACGCCGTGTTCCTCACCGGCGATTCGGCAGGCGGCGCGTTGACCATGCTGACGTTGGCGATTGAAAACAATGCCGAAGCCGCGGCCGCATTCGGCGTGGATGAGCCTTCGGGCATTGGTTTCGCCGGTGCCGCTCCGGTGTGCGGTGCCTACAGTTCCGCATCGTTGGAAACCATGGGAAGCGAACTGACCGTAGGCTACGATCCGAATCGCCGCACCGGACTCGAACAGATGCTGGGCGTCGAATTCTTCGACGGCATCGAAGCCGCCGACCCGAAGTTCCTCACCGCCGAAGGCCTGGCGTTCAACGTCAACCTGCCGCCACTGTTCATCGTGACCTGCGGCGACGATTTCCTCGAGGCCGACAATCTGGCGCTTGCTGCCGCACTGGCCCGCAAGGGAGCCGATTTCGAACTGTTCGACCCGAAGCCACGCCGCCACGAAACGCTCGGCCACGTGTTCGTGATCGGCATGCCATGGCTTGACGAAAGCGTGGAATGCTTCGAACGCCTGCGCAGGTTCTCGTACGAGCGCTGCTGAATCACGAATGCCTGCACGCGACCACGCATAATCACCAGCATCACAAACGGCCGACCATGCATTACTCACGCATGGTCGGCCGTTTGTCTTGCAACTCTTTTCGGCAAAATCGCGAAACATAAATCGCGAATCGCACGAATCGCATGCATCGTGTTCAGAAAAGAAGAAAGCCGGCGGAGAGAAGGGCCGCCGGCTGAGAGAGAAGAGAGAAGAAGGGTTCAGTTATGGGGTTCTTCAGGAACCTCGCCAGCCGCCGTAACTGCTGACATGTTCTATATAAGCGCCCGAGTCTTGGAGGAATGATACGTGTTCCTGCCAATTAGCTGAGAAAAATGTATCAGACATGTGAGCGGCCATACACATTCGTGAATTCCGTCGAATGATCGCAACATTACTTCCGATTTGCCCAATCGCACGTCTATATCACTCACCCACTCCGCAAAAATCATCCATTTCACTGGACGATTCTGAAAAAACGCAAAATCATCCATTTCACCGGACGATATGTCGAGCTCAAGATGCTGCCGTTGTCTTTCTCGGAATACCGAAATGCATTGCAACCGACAGCAAATGACAATGCGCTGTTCGACCGGTATCTCACATATGGAGGTCTCCTCTACGTCACACAGCTCACCTTGGATACCATCGGGCTCGGCGACTACCAAGACATTCGACACCGCAACATCCTCGACTGGCTGCTCGAGTAGGACACACTCTCCCGACTGCACAATTTGCGTCCACGGATCACAAGGTACGAAAAATAGCGGGACCAAATAGTTCCTGCATAACGTGCGCCGTGTTCCACCTATGATGGATATATGAAACATTTCGAATATGAAATCTCCGGCATCGACGGCAGCGCAGCGAAATTCGTCGGATATTGCCTTGATAACAGCGAAGAAGTCGTTCCCGACCGTGTGCGTCCGTCTGTGCTTGTGATTCCGGGCGGCGGTTACGAAATGACGTCGGATCGTGAGGCGGAGCCGATTGCGATGCAGTTTCTTGCGGCCGGTTTCAACGCTTTTGTGCTGCGATATTCGGTGAAGCCTTCCGTTTTTCCAGTTGCGCTGTTGGAAGCTGCCGATGCGATGACGATGATTCGTGAGCATGCCGCCGAGTGGCATGTCGATCCGGATGCGGTGCGTCCGAATGGTTTGATGCTCGCCTATCCGGTGATCACGTCTGGCCCGCTCGCCCATCGCGGCAGTTTCGATTCGCTGCTTGGTGAACGCCGCAACGATTCACAAGCACTTGAATCCGTGTCGATCGAACGTCATATCGACGCCAAAACACCGCCGGTTTTCGCATGGCATACCGTTCCCGACGAAACCGTGCCATACGAAAACACACTGATGCTGATCGACGCTTGCAAGAAAGCCGGAGTCAGCATCGAAGCGCACCTATTCCCGCAAGGCGGGCATGGACTGTCGTTGGGCACTGCGGAAACCGCATGGCAGGGCGTCAACGGCATTGAACCGAGTATCCAGATCTGGCCGCAGCTGGCTGTCTCTTGGATGCGCAGAACGTTCGCACGATAATCAGCGCAGCAGACGCCGTGACATCTAACCCCATCTAGTCACGTTTCCCGCCTGCGCAACCCGCACCCTGCATCTGCACAACCCATAAAATCGGGTTAAAACCCGGGTTGTGCAGACGCAGAACGCAAGTCGCGCAGACAGAAAAATACCCCCGAACCGACCGGATAGACCGAAAATCGTAAGCTCGGGGGCAAAAATCAGCGGGGCTGACGGAAGCGACGATCGCCAATCGGATCGAACGGTGTATGCGGCTCGAGCTGATACCAGTACGCGACGGAAGCGACGTCGTCCTGACGCTCGAAATTGCCGCCCTCCTCAGTACCGATCTGCTGCCATTCCACACGCAAATCATGTTCGAAATAAATCGGATCGGGAATGTGCCAGCGATACAATCCGCGGGTCACCGGCGTATTCACATCCCAATACGCGCTCTCGCGATGCGAGGCGAGACGCTGCGAATAGAACGGGAAACCGACGTACGGCGCACAGAACGTCTGCTCATGCATACGCCCATGCTCGTCGAAATCGGCGAAACTCCACGCGCCACCGAAATAATCCTCGGCACCGGTGCTGCACCACGTGGGATACTGGTCGTCCCCATCGATGTACATCTTGACTTCACCCTCGCCCCACCAGCGGCTTTCCAACGCGGTGAGCGCCAGATACGTGCCGATATACGCGCCACGACCATGCACGCCGTCGAGCACCACATAGTCGCGGGCCAGTTCGGTGACGCGCTCGCGACGCCACTGCGCATGGAAACGCATGGTGCCGGCCGGAAGCGCGTCATATTCGGTGTAGTCGATCTGGTAGAAGAACGCGGGAACGTCTTCATTGTGATCGTTGCGGAGCACGATGCGCGCATGTTCGAACGGCATGGAGAAGTAGCAGTTGAAACCGCGATTGGGCACGACCACCACCGGCATCGAATTGACTCGGCAGGCCTGCGCGTGGCCGCAGCAGAAGAAGTCGCCGACCGGGCATTGCACGGACGGGGTCTCCTCGCCATCCCAATAGAATTCCAGGATCAGGTTGCGAAGCACGTTCGGACCGGTCGGGGAGGTTCGGTCGGTGACGGTCATCCAAATATGGCGGATCACGCCCGGGCCATCCACGTCCATCAGTGTGACGCTCTCCCCCGCTTTCACGGTTTGAATGCACGGACTGCCCTTGCGCGACGGGCCAAGTGCACTGGCTGCAGTGGCCGCAGCGCCCTTGCCGCCCGTGGGATTCTCGGCGTTCACGCAACGTGTGCGCCCTGGTGCCGCAACCGCAAGCAAGTCCAGCGGACTGCGCGCGGCGAACGCACCCGACGAATCGACCTGCATATCGTGATATAAGCTTTGCTGCATAGCGCTCCAATCGTTATGTTGAGTCATCGGCACCCCTTTTCCTTATACTTTACGGCACCCACAACAGTGCCTCACGGAGATTCGACTCAAACACGTGACAAGATTTTCTGCTACACGGCTTTTTAAACCCCGACTGACGATTTTGCAATTTCGTCGCACGATTTCGGTTTATTAACCGCACTATCCCGATTCCCGTCATACGATTTCTAGCCCTGTCGCACGATTTTGATTTGCTGACCGCACGATTGGAAAATTTACCTTTATTTCGGAATCGCGCGGTCAGATTTTTGAAATCGTACGACAGTCCTTTCAAAAACCCGAAGAAAGTGCAGACCGACACGGGGAGCACGCTATAGCGGGCGGGACTCGTAGATCATTTGGCGGTCGCCGAAGTAGAGGGCGTCACGCCAAGAGGCCTTCTTGCGGGCCGCCTCCTGCTGAGGCTCCTTGATCGGCACGAAGAACCAACGGACCAGACCAACCACCATGTCTTGCACGGAATGCCAGATGCCGATATACGCGGTCAACGCCCAGAACGTCACGATCGCATTGAAGCCGGCGAACACCGCGTTGCCCCAATTGTGCGAAAGCGTATCGGCGTAGAACACCATGCACGAGTAAATGATGATCACCCACGGCATCGTCACATACAATGCCGGAGAAGCGGTACGATTATTGACTTTCGGCGTACGCGCGAACGGAATCTTCGTGTTCGTCATGCCCTGCTGAATCGACTTGAGCGTGCCGGAAAGATTCACCGTCAACAGCACGATGTTGAAGCCGTAAATACGGAAAATATCGGAACGTTTATACCCGTTGCGTTTCAAATCGCTCGACATGGTGGCAAAATACGGCAGCGACGCGAGCACCACCCACGGGCTCAGCAACCGCTGGTCGAACGGATATGCCAAGAGGAACATCAGGCCGAAACTCGACCATGCGATGGACGCCATATAGTTCACGCGCAGCGCCCACTCACCCAGCTTCACATCATTGCCCTGCTGATGCCGCGCGTGCACAATACGGAAGAATTTGCCGATGATCAGCAGACCGCCATTCGCCCAACGCCGCCGCTGCACCACCAACGAACCGAAATCAGGCGGGGTGGCACTATAGCTCAACCGCTCCGGATAGTTGACCAAATGCCAGCCGAAATAACCCAAATCGATACTGGATTCGGTGTCTTCGATCACCGTGCGATCCTGAATATACGTTTTCACCGTGCGCGTGCCCTCAGTCGACACCACGCAGATATCGTCGAGCGCGGCCTTGCGGATCACCGCGTTCGCACCTACCCAGAACGTGGCGTCATAGTAGGTCATGCCCTGATGCAGCATGTGCTGAATGTCGGTGGTGGCGGCCGCGATGCGTTCGATTCGCGTCGGCGCGCCACGATACGAGGAATACGGGGTTTGGATCACGGCCACGCGCTCATTGCCGGGCTGTTCCATCTGGTACACCAAGCGCAGGCAGTAGTCGCGCAACAGCATGGAATCGGCGTCCAACGTCAGCACGTATTCGGAATTGCGCATCACGAAATCGGGAGATTCTCCCTCGCGCACGTCACGCAGAATCACCCCGTCCGACGTTTCCACGCGCTTGAGCGAGTGCCCCATCAATCCGATGAACGAATTCAGATTCATGGCTTTGTTGCCTTCACGGGAGGTCGACGCATACAGCTTGCGTTCGAACGACCATCCTTTTGCGGTGAAAATGCGTACCAAACGTTCGTACAGTTGCAGAATGCGATTCGCGTCGACATGCTGCTGCAGGGTGATCGATTCGTTCAACGCCTGTTCCGTCAAACGCAGGTCGCGTGCAAGACCGCGCAATACCTGGTCGCAGAAGAAATCGTCGGTATGATCTTCGACCAGCCATGTGTCGGCCTTATGCTCCAACCATTGCGCGGCCGCACGATAGTCTTCCGCACAGCGTGCGACCACACTACGCCTTGCGTCCATCTGATCGGCGAGCGCCGCAACGGTTTCGTCGCGCGCTTTGGTGAAACGTTCCGCAGGTGCCGCCAATTCGGCCAATACTTTCGGCATGAGTTCGCGGCTTGCTTTGAGAATCGCTCGCGCTTCGTCATTTTTAGGATGCGGAGGATCGTCGATTAGGAGTACGACTGCAAGGTCGGGAAATTCCTGCAATGCCGCCGACCAGATCGTTTTTTCGACGACTTTCGGCTGTTCCACGTACGAAGGAATCAGCACTGTGATTCCCTTATCGTAGTTGTGTGCGAAATGGTCGTCGAGCATCGCCCGAGGCACGCGTTCATGCCGGATGAAACGGTATAGCGCCCCTTGCCGTGTGGTCAAGTAGACGAGCGCGCTGAAAATCAGCGTGGTCACAATCGTCATGTACAGCACGCCTTCAACCACGAAACGTAACGTGAGTGAAGGATTGTTGACGAACAACGACAGAATCATCGTGATCATGTAGATCAGCCATGAAACAACCGTGCAGATGATGGCAACGTAACCACGCACAACGCGCGTTGGCGAAGGCTTGGCATGCATGATCGCAAGCGGTTGCGTGGAGGTTTCAGCACCCCACTGGTGCCTGCAGTCATCGCCGTCAAAATCCCCTATTTTTGCCACCATATACCCCTTTGCCTTATCAGCGCTGCCTCACCTGCATAAACCATACATCACTGTTGAAATCGTCGTACTAGCCACAGACTACACTCCCTAACTGTAAGCGAGATATAAGAAAAACAGCGCACGAGAGGAAAGCTTAATCCCCCGTAAAATCCCCCGCATATGCACTGAAGCCCAGCGGGACACAGCCTGCTAGACGCCCCAATGTCCCCATCAGCATTGGTGACCTGACGATTTCGAAAGGGAATGATGAAACCCCTGTTTCCAGGAAGACGATTTTCCTTCCTCCGACTGTTCATAGCGATACTGTGCATCGCGCTCGTCGCGGCCGGCACATGGTCGTGGATCACGTTCACGCGAACGGCGGCTAAGAAATTGCCGGAACCCTGGTTCGGCGGCTATGTGGACGTGACCGCAACACCCTCATACGAGTTCGAATCCAAGGTAGGCAACGTCTACCGGAATGTGATTCTCGGATTCGTCACCGCCGGCGACGGCTGCCAGCCAAGCTGGGGCGGCTACTACACGCTCGACGAAGCGGCCTCCACGCTCGATCTCGACAGCCGTATCGCGCAAACCTACAAAACCGATCGCACGGTAACCGTCAGCTTCGGCGGGCAGAACGGCACCGAACTTGCCAGTGCATGTTCCGACGTCGATTCCCTTGCCGACGCATACCAGCAGGTGATCGACCGCTATCACATCACCTCGCTCGACTTCGACATCGAAAACTCGAATCTCGACGGGTACAGCGAAACCGCAACCCGGCGAGCGCAAGCCGTGGCAAAACTCATCGCCAACGAAAAAGCCAAAAACAAAGGGAAAGACGATACCAGTCACGATCTGATCATCAGTTTGACGCTTCCAGCCGACGCGAAAGGTCTTACAACGCAAGGAATGCAAACCGTGAACGCGTTTCTGGATGCCGGCGTGACGCTATCCACCGTAAATCTCATGACCATGGATTTCAACGTGGCGTCCACGTCGATCACGCAATCCACGCTGATCAAAAGTTCGCTGAACGCGGCCCACGCGCAATACAAAACGTTGCTGTACAGTCGCGGCAAACTCTTCAGCGACCATCAGATCTGGGAGCTGTTGGGAGCCACCGTGCTCATCGGCCAGAACGATACCAAAAACGAGTATTTCACGCTCGACAATGCGCGCGAAATCAACACGTTCGCACTGGAAACAAGCCTGGGCCACTTAAGCATGTGGTCGCTGAACCGCGACCAGCAATGCGGCGAAAACTATACGAACACCAACACGCTCAAAACGTTCTGCAGCGGCATGAAACAGACGGACGGCGAATTCGCCACCACATTGGGGTCAGGATTCCGAGGCACGCCGGGCACGCTCGTCGACTTCGACAATGCCAGCCGGAATTCCTCGCAGCAGGCCTACCCCACGTGGGAACCGGGAGTACTGTACAAGCAAGGCGACAAGGTGATCTGGAACGGCAATATCTACGAATCGTTGGGCAACAACGAAAACGAGCAGCCGGACAGCGCCGAGGAAGGCACGAACGCACCGTGGCGCATCATCGGACCGGTGTTATAAACGCTTGCCGCAGCGAGACGCAACCACAGACACAATACAAGGCAGGAACACAAGGCAGTCGCTACTTTTCAGTAAAAGTGGCACGCAACAGGGGAACGAAATCAGGCAATCATGACATCGAAGCAATCAAAGCATCAGGCAGCCACCGGCAGCCAGCCAAAAGACGGCATCAGAAAACCAGCCAGACTCACCATTCTGGCCATCATCTATGCGTTGTGCATTGCGGCCGCAATCGCATTCCATGCACAGGAAGGCGTGCAGCAACTTATGGAAGACCCTGCGCGCATCTGCATATGGTCGCTGTGCTTTCTGCTGTGCCTGATCTACCACAAAAAGCGTTCGTCGTATCGCGTTGCCGCCGAACACACCATGCTGCCACCGTTGACCGTCATACTGCTGGTAACCGGCTATTTTCCCGACGTGGCCATGTTCCTGATCATCGTTACCATCATCACGTCGATCATCACCGCACGCAGTCTGAAAATCGGCATTCTTCGCGCCGGAACCACGCTTGCGCCAATCCCACTGATCAAAATATTATTTGCGAACACTTCTCACGTACTGTCAATTATCATCAGCCAGAATTCCGTCAATGCTGCGATTAATCCTTATCAATTCCAGCATTGGTTGCTGCCATTACTGATTATGACTGTTGCAGTGCCGATTATTCGATTGATTTGTGATATTGTAACGTTCTTTTTTGTACAAATTCCGATTCGTAAAGCCATGCGCGAGTATTCGCTGTCTCACATTCTTGCCATGGCTTTGGCTGATTTGATGGCGATTGTGTGGATTCCTGAAATTCTGGAGTTCGCCAATATTGGCTCGGATACTGCCACCGTGCTTTCCGTGTTCATGCTGGCACTGATCGCCTACTCGCTGTTGCTGATGACGGTCGATACGATGAGCCGGCTCACGCGATCCCGAAGTGCGTTGAAATGCATAGCGAATGTGAGCGACGCGCTGCCGTTGCCGAATCAAGTGCCGGAAGAGACCGTCGTAAGACGCATCAATCGTGGCCTCACCCGCATGCGCTGTTTCATCAGCAATGCAAACAATCTTGATAAAAGAGGGTATTCCTACCGCTATTCCGCGCCTATTTCCACCGGCTCGCGACAGTATTATCTCGCGATGGAACGCAGTATTTGGAATCGTCCGTTCATGTCGACCGACGAGACGATATTGCTCACCTGCGGCGAAGTGCTTACCGAATCGTTACGCGTGAACAAGGAAGTGACGCTGCTACGCACCGAATCGGAAACGGATACGCTGACCGGCGCACTCACGTATCGTGCGTTCATCGGGCATTTGAAGAGTCTGCAGACCGAGAATGTGCATAATCTGGTTGCCGTGGTGTATTTCGGCGTGGAGCACTTGCGCACCATCAACGAACATTATGGACGCAAAATCGGCAATGCCGTGCTGCGATCCGTGGGCATGCGTTTAAGCCAGCTGCTGCCGGGAAACGCCACGCTTTCGCGCGTGAACGGCGCGGAATTCGCCATGATCGTAACCGATGTGACGTCAACCAGCGATGTGGAGGAGTTGGCCACGCGCATGCGCAATCTTGCCGTCATGCCGGTATACACCGAAGAAGGCGAGGTTTCCGTGGACGTATCGAGCAGCATTTCGTTCTCGAATGCGACAGACGGCTTCTCCGTGCTCCTCGCCGATGCGAGCGCGCACATCTACGAGTCGGAGAGCTCCAATCTGCCCGTGGTCGACGGCATGACGTCCACGCTCGCCGCGCAGAATGGTTCGGGAGACTATTTCAACGCTTCCGACGTGCTTCGCCATGCGATCGAAGACAATACGATTTCCGTGCTCTACCAGCCGATTTTCGATGTGAATACGAAACGTATCACTTCGCTGGATACGATTGTGCGCGTGCATGACGCGAAGGGCCGTACGCTGGCACCGTATTTCGTAACGGCTGAAGCGCATCGTCTCAACATGAGCGTGCAGCTGACGCTCGACGTGCTGGAAACCTGCGTGAAAGACATGACCGCATTCCGCAAGGTGGCACCCGAATTGGATATTGTGGACATTTGCATGAATGGTTCGGAATTAGGCGCGTCCATCTTCCACGAGCGCTTGGAGCAGTTGACTCATGAGCAGCCACAGCTGCGTTTCGGCCTGCAGCTGGGATCGCATGCCATTCATGTGGTGCATGATGAAGTTGATGATGAGGTTGCCGCTCTTGCCGCTTTGCCGAACGTCGAGTTGGGTTTGACCAATGCTGGCACCACGTATTCGGAGGTTGCCGCGTTCGCGCATCTGCCATTGGATTTCGCACGATTCGACAAGACGGTGGTTCGCGATTTCCGTACGCCTCGCGCAAAGCAGATCATGCAGCGCACGCTCGAGATTTCGCGCGATAACGATGCGTTCCATGTGGTGTTCGATGGCGTGGAGTCCCTGGACCAGGTTGAGTTCATCCGTTCCATCGGAGGCACGCTCGCCGAGGGCACGCTGTTGAGCAACGCCATGAGCGCCAACGAGTTCCTCATGCGCCTCGAAACCATGGGCACTTCATTGCCCGAAGCCGCCCCGAGGCAAGCTGAGTAAAGAGGAGTCTCGTTTGTCGCACGATTGCTTCATCTCGTGAAACGCTTGGAGGAAATATGGCGAGATGGGAGCATGTGTGCTAAATTAATTAGTAAACGTGTTTAGCCAACGATGGCTTTGAGGAGGATTCACATGGCCACTATCAGAGAGATAGCGAAACGGGTAGGTTTCTCCCAAGCCACTGTTTCCAGGGTTTTGAAGGACGATCCCACTTTTTCGGTGAAGGATTCCACCCGCGAGAAGATTCTAAACGCCAGTCTGGAAATGGGACACAAGAACGTACCGCAATACCAGCGCATCACCATTCCGCAGGATGTTGCGATTCTCGACAATGTCGTACCCGACAAGGGCTTGCAGGACGCGTATTTCGACGAGCTGCGCGAAGTGCTCGTCAAGCATGCCGAAGAGCAGCGTATGAACGTGACCATGCACGAGGACGTGGATTCGCTGATCGCCGATGCCGATAAATACGCGGGATTTATTTCGATCGGCCCGTCCCCACTAAATCACAAGACGCTTCACCGCTTGCATAAGAAGCTCCCCCACGGCGTATTCATCGACATCAATCCTGCGCCGGCATTGTTCGATTCGGTACAGCCGGATTTGGAACAAACCATATTGGATGCGATCGACGCGCTTATGGGGTCGGGTTGCTCTCGGATCGGCTTCATTGGCGGCTTGGGCAACATTATGGGCAAGCATGAATATCCGGAAGATATTCGTACGTTCGCATTCCGCAATTGGGCGTTGCGCTTGGGATTGGATGCGCAAGGATTGGTGTATGCGGACGGCCCGTTCACTGTGGAAAACGGCCGTTTGCAGGGGCGTCAGTTGGTGCAGGATCATGCGGACGATCTGCCCGACGCGGTAATCGTCGCAGCCGATCCGTTGGCGGTTGGCGTGCTGCAGGCATTTGCCACCGAAAATGTGATGGTGCCGCGAGATATCAAAGTGATCAGCATCAACAATCAGGAGATCGCAAAATACACGTCTCCCGCATTGTCGTCGTACGACATTAGCCAGGACGAGCTTGCGAAAGCCGCGGTGCTTATGCTTGCCGAAGCGCTGACCGCCGACCGCAAAATCAGCCAGCATATGCGAATCTCCACCAGTCTCGTCGCACGCGACAGCTTCACCCCGCAAGACTAAATATAAAAACTTGAGATACGGCAAGGGCCGGCATCCTGTTGCGGAGCCGGCCCTGCAATTGTGCTTCAGTAATCTCGCTTTAGCGGAGACGGCGAGCGTCACACCAGACGTGGGTGACGGACCAGGTGGCGGGATCGAGCAGAAGCACGTCGGCAGCGTAGCCGGGAGCAAGCAGACCGAGAGGTTGCTTGGTGACCGGGTTCGCGCGGTCGAAACCGAATGCTTTGGCCGGAGTCAACGTGGCGGCCTCCACCGCGTCGGCGGGCGTGAATCCCAATTCGAGCACCGCACGCTGAACAGCCTTTTCCAACGTCAGCGTGGAACCGGCAATCGCACCATTCGACACGAGCCGAGCGTGACCATCGATCACATCCACATCCAACGCACCCAGCAGATAATGACCGTCCGGGCAGTCGGTAGCAGCCATGGCATCAGTCACGAATGCCGTGCGATGCGGTGCGAAACCAAATCCCAAACGCACCATCGGATTCTGCACATGAAAACCATCATTGATCAACTCGATAGTGACGCGTGGATCCTCAACAGCAGCCGGAATTGGACCAGGCTCGCGATGATGCAAGCCATTCATCGCATTGAACATGTGCGTCATAATGCCCGCGCCCGCGTCGAAACCCTTGCGAGCGGTCGCATAATCGGCATCGCAATGTCCTACCGCAGGAACCACTCCGGCCGCCGCGAAGCGACGAATCGCATCAATGCCGTGCGGCAATTCGGGGGCGATGGTGATCTGACGCAGACAGCCGCCTGCCGCTTGCAAAAGCCGATCAACATATTCGGGAACCGGATCCTTCAAACATTCCGGATCATGCGCACCCTTGCGAGACAGCGCAAGGAACGGTCCTTCCAGATGCGCGCCGAGAATGTCAGGGCGGGCGCTCATCATGCCGTGCACGGTTTGAAGATTGGCGCACATCACGTCAAGCGGATTGGTGATCAAACTGAGCACTTGGCGGGTGGTGCCGTGCATCATGTGACCCGCACGAGCCAAACGTATGCCCTGCACGCCATCATCGAAGGAACTACCCCACGAACCGTGCGCATGAATGTCAACATAACCGGGAGTCATCATGCGACCTGCAGCGTCGGTTACGGAACCGGCCGAACCGGTCATGGCATTGCCGGAATCAGCCGAACTGACCGAATCGGAATCAGTATCGGCATCCAAACCGACGCTTGCGCAAGCCGCAGCAAAATCAGCGTCCCGATCTCCGACCGCAACAATCGCATCGCCATCGGAAACCAGCCAATAATGTTCCGCAACACCTCGCGCATCGACTTTGCGCGCATTGCGAATCGCAAACGGACTGGCCGGCTGCGCCAACGCAACGTCCACCTCATTCGCAAACCGCTCACGAGACTGTTCCATCTTCATACCTTCCAATTCACTCCCAGCCATATTCCTCAATTAGCATCCAATTCTTCCATTCAGTGGAAGAATTACCCCGCTGACAAGCCCATCAGCAACCCAATCCTTCCAGTCAGTGGAGAAATCCTCCCGCTAACAGCCACCTTAGAGTCCCAATTCCTCCAGTCAGTGGAGGAATCTGGACTGCCAAATACCCCCGTACTGCCCAAAACCTTCCAGCGAGTGGAGGAATCCTCCCGCTGGGAGGCCGAAAAACGTCCAGAATGTTCCAGCGAGTGGAAGAATCCGGACGCTAGCGGACACCGACTGCGGAGCAGCAATCAGATGTGCTGCCAGGCGGGCTTGTGGGCGTAGGCGTAACGGTAGTAGTCCTTGTGACGCAGGCGGCTCGCGGCCTCCTCGTCCACAATGATGGTGGCGTGCGGATGCATTTGCAGCGCGGACGCCGGGCAGAACGCACTCACACCGCCCTCCACCGTTTCGGCCACAGCCTCGGCCTTGCCCGAACCGAAGGCAAGCAGCACCAAGTGGCGGGCTTTGAGAATCGTGCCGATACCCTGCGTGATGCAATGCGTAGGCACCTTGTCGATGTCGTCGTCAAAGAATCGGGCGTTATCGATGCGCGTCTGCTCAACCAACGTTTTGACGCGCGTGCCGGAAGCAAGCGACGATCCCGGCTCATTGAAGCCCACATGCCCATCCGTGCCAATGCCCAGAATCTGCACATCTATGCCACCGGCCTCTTCGATTGCCTTATCGTAGGCAGGGCCGGCAGCCGCAATGCGTTCGCCGTCGCTCAGCGGCGCCCCGTCGAGCACGTCACCAGGCACGTGCACCAAATCAGGGTTCAGTCCAAGCGGTTCCACGACCGTGCGGTGAATGGTGGAATGATATGACTGCGGGTGATCAAGCGGCAATCCCAAATATTCGTCCAATGCGAAACCACGCACCTGCGATACGTCAATATGCTCGCTGTGCACAATGCGTGCGAGCGACTGGTATGCGGCGAGCGGACTGGATCCGGTTGCCAGTCCCAGCACCGCATTCGGCTTGGTTTTGATGAGATCGGCGACCGAACGGCCGTAAATATCGCCTGCTTCGCGCTCGTTTTTCACGATGATGACTTCGGTCATGATGTTCCTTTCATTGACATTGGATTGACGTTTTTCGTTTTGCTGATTTCTTGAGGATTTGTTTGATGATTTATTTGCTGATTCGTCGAAGCTCGTCGGCTGCTTTCCACACGGTTTCCTGAATGCGATGCAGTTCCGACGGTTGGCTTGTCGCGTTCCATTCCTTCGCATAGGCCTCGCACCAGCATTCGAGCTCGCGCGCCAGCGCACGATAATCGGAAGGCCGCCAATCGCCAGCGTCATGCGCATCACGCACGTCATGCGCTTCGGCGAGCGCGAATCCCACTCGATTGAGCAGCAGCTGCCCTTCCATGGCGATGCGTACGGCAGCAGTAATGCCCGGATTTCCCATATGTGCCGCAATCGGCGCGATGTCGACCATGCATTGTTGCAATGCACGATTGGCTTGCGGAATTCGTTCGATTGTCGTTGCCATATTGCGCATCATGCGATTGCGTGCTTCACGCACAGTCATTGCGTTTCCACAGTCAGATAAATGATCAACCAAGCGATCGGCCAGGCAGAGAATGGTTTGCGCAACATCGGTATTGCAGTTTCCCGTGCCGTCATCCAATTCGAGATATTCCACAAGCTCACGCCAAGTGAATACGGCTTGCGCGGAAGCGTTACGAAGCAATGCAACGAATCGTGCGCTGCAATCGCCATATTCGACGCGCGAAATACGCTCAAGCAAATCATTTTCGGCAGTATCTCCGGCAGGATTCCACGCATATTGCGCACCGAATATCATGCCGGGCACGGCCATGCGCGGATCGTTGACATGCCCAAAATCGCCCCAATCGGTGACGAGCATGCCTTCCGCACCGCAGTCGAGGCCGTAGCGTGCGATGCGTGCGATGTTGTTCCACGCATCGTCGATGCGCGGCAGCAGCGCATTCCACCCCCATACGGCCGGGCATACGATTTGTTTGGCTCCGGCTTGCGCCACGAGTTGGATTTTTTCGTCGGTTGCTTCCGGTTCGTACTGCCAGTTCAGCAGGGTGACATTGTTCGGCAGGGTTTCAAGGATTTCCGGCATTTCGATGGCGATGTCTCCCCAGAACATGGGTTCGCGGCCCTGCTTAGACAGGTGTTCGCAGAGTTTGCCCACGTATGTTGCGTACAGCGCTGCGACGCCCACGCGTTGCGCTTCCTGCTTCGACTTGCCTTTGCCGAGGTCGAAGGTTTCGTCGGCGCAGATGTTGAATCGCTTCGAACGGAAAAGTTGCAGATACGAGTCGACCAGTTGCGTGGAGAACGCGAAGGCTCGATCGTCGGCGACGTTGAGTGTGTGGTGCCTCATGCGTTCGATGAAGCTGAACGGCCGGTCTGCGTCTTCGGGGAATTCGCCGAGTTCGCGCAGTTCCTGCGTGCGCATGGCCACGTATTGGTGTCCGAATGTGGAGACTGACGGCACGAGTTCGATGCCAAGGTTCGCGCAGTATTGGTCGAATTCGAGTGTGTCTGCCGGCGTGAGCGGGCTTGATCCGCGCCATGTTTCGCTCATACCGTCGAATGCGAACGTATGCTCGATGTAGAGCTGCAGTTGGTTGTATTTGTAGAGGCAGAGTTTGTCTGCCCACTGTTTGAGCCATGCGAGCGTTGGCACTCGGCCGCGCGTCGCGTCCAAATAATATCCCCTGATTTGGCATGCGGGGGCATCTGCAATCTGCAGTTCCGGCAGTACGGCACCGTTTTGCCGTATGAGTTGGCGCAGGGTCTGCACGCCGTTGCGCACGCCCTCGAAATCGCAACCGGTAATCGTAATGCCGTCAGTGTTGATAGTCAGCGTGTATGCGCCGGCGGTACCGCCATCCTGCGAATCGAAATCCCACGAATCCGCAATACGCAATCTGATGAAGCCCGACCACATATCGCCCGTCGCAATATCCCAATCAGTGCCTGTCGCGGAACGTATGTCGGCAACAAGCTGATGCGCAAGCAGGAAATCGCCATCGCCAATCGCAATGAATTCGTTCACGCGCCCCGCATAGGGCAACAGCACCGTGCCTTCGCCGACCGTCATGCTGTTCGGTTCGGGAATGATCGCCCATTTGCGGGTGTTCTCGCTTGCCATCGATTCGCCTTTCGATTGTCGATTATCGATTTCAATTCTCGATTGTGATTCTCGGATTGCCGGGATTGCCGGATCTGGATTTCCGGAATTGTTGCGCTTGTTCCAGTCTGCCTGAAGTATCACGCATTCACGATTGCGGTTGCGCTCGTTTTGCCGCGAGCGCCGCGCCGATTGCGCCGATTGGTTGGTCAATGGCTGCGATTCTGATGTTCGATGCGATGTCGAGTGTGGTCAGGAATCGGCATCCTTCGGCTCTGCGGCTCAGTTCGGCTTGGATGACTTCGATGAGTGCGTCACCGGTTTTCGCCATGCCTCCGCCAATGATGATGCGCTGCGGATCGTAGGCTTGCGCGACGATTTGGATGGTGTCGCCCATGGCGTGGGCCACCATGGTGAGCACGTCGTTGGCATGCCCGTCTCCTTGCCGCGCTTTGCGGATGAGATCAGGCATGGGCGGGTTTGCGGAAGGCCAAAGTTTTGCCACGGCCCCGCCGGATGCCACGGTTTCCAAGCATCCACGCTGCCCGCATGGGCATTCGAATCCGTTGGGGTCGATGGGTAGGTGCCCGATTTCGCCGATGGATCCGCTGTACCCGTGTTCGGCTTGCCCGCCGCGCACGAGTCCTGCGGCCAGTCCCGTGCCGAAGTTGAGGAATACGACGGTTGCGTTGCCGTCGACTTGTTCCACGAATTCCGCGGCTCCGACCGCAGCCGCGTTCACATCGTTTTCCACGTGCACCGGAGCGTGCATGATTGCGCTGACGCGTTCGCCAAGTTCCAACGTTTCAATATCAAGATTGACGACGTTGCTCACTTGCCCGGTTGCGCAGTTCACCTGCCCTGGAATGCCAATGCCGATGGGCAGCGCTTCGTTGGACAGTATGCGGGCGACGCGCACGATGTCGGTTACGACATTGCTCTCACCGGAGTGCGATGGCATACGGCAGACGTCGATGACGCGGTCTGTTGCGTCGAGCAGCACGCCTTCGATTTTCGTTCCGCCGATGTCGATGCCGACGCATCCTTGCGAACGGCCGTTATGGTGCAGTCTTGCGTTCATTGCATGTACCTGCCTGAAATAGTGGGGCCCGGATTACGGTTGTTCTGTTGATCCAACTCCATGCGTGGCGTTTGCATGCCACGCATGGAGTTGGATGGATGCCCGTCAACCCTTGACCGCGCCTGCCGCAAGACCGGCCTGCCAGTAGCGCTGCAAGCCGAGGAAGAGCACGATCACCGGCAGTACGCCGAGCAGTGCGCCCATCATCAGCGATCCACGATCGTTGAAGGTTGCGAGCGATACCATGCCATACAGGCCGAGCGTGACCGGCTTGAGGGTGTCGGAGGAAACCATCATCAACGGCAGCAGGAAGTTGTTCCACGTTCCCACGAAGAGGAACAGGAAGATGGTCACCATGGCTGGTGCGAGCAGACGGAGCACGATGGTGAAGAAGATTCTCGCTTCACCGGCGCCGTCGATGCGGGCCGCTTCCAGCAGTTCGTTCGGCACGGAGGTTTGCGCGTACACGCGTCCAAGGAAGAAGCCGAATGGCGAAACGCAGCACGGGATGATGATCGCCAGCATGGTGTTGGTCAGGTGCAGTGCGTGGAAGATGGAGTACTGCGGAATGGTGAGCAGTGCGACCGGCATCAGCATGCATCCCATGACCACGCCGATGGCGATGGCCTTGCCACGGAAGTTGAATTTTGCGGTGGCATAGCCTGCCATCACCGAAATGATGGTGCCGATCAGTGCGGAAACCCCGGAGTAGATCAGGGAATTCAGCACCCAACGCCAGAATTGGCCACGGGTCCACCCCATAAGCTTCGAATAGTTGGTTGCGATGGCGTCGGGAATCTGGTCAAGTCCGACGGCGAACCACAATCCGTTGCTGCTGGTCAGCTGCGATGGTGTTTTGGTGGATGCGATGATGGCCCAATAGATTGGGAAGAGGAAGTAGATCAGCGCTACGACGAGCACGATCACGGTAATGGTTTTGGTGATCGGCGATGGGCGCATGGAGCGCGGCAGATCGTGTTCGGCCGCTTCGCGTTGCTTTTCCATCATGCGTTCCGCTTTTCTGCGGGCGCGTTCGTCTTTTCTTGCTGCGACTGCGTTGCTCATTGTTCGTTCGCCTTCCTCTCGACCAGTGCGTAGATCATGGCGAGAACGCCTGCGATCAGTGCCATGACGATGGCGACCGCCGATGCGGGTCCGTCACCGCCCGGAGTCAGCGTGCCTTGGGAAGTGTTCATGGCCATCATCATTGGCGTATAGGTTTTGGAGATGCCCGGATCGGCGGTCTGCATGATCTGCGGTTCGTTGAATAGCTGGATTGTGCCGACGATGGACAGCAACATGGACAGCAGCGCCGCGGAACGCACGTTCGGCAGTTTGATGCGCATGGAGATCTGCCATCCACTTGCGCCATCAATGCGTGCGGCTTCGTACAGTTCGTGCGGAATCGCCTGCAGTGCGGCCAAGAAAATCAGCATGTTGTAGCCGGTGAACGTCCATGTGGTGATGTTTGCCATGGAAGCGAGCACAACGTTCTTGCTGAAGAAATCAACGTTTATTCCGATGGCCGCAAGACCTTTGACGATCGGCGAAATCTGACCGTTATACAGGTACACCCAAATGATGGATGCGACCACACCTGGAATGGCGTACGGCAGGAAGTAGCCGAGACGGAAACCCGTGATGTGCTTGACCACGAACGAATCGATGACCATCGCCAAAGCCAACGCGATGATGATCATCAGCGGCACCTGAATGAGGGTGTAAATCAGCACCCTGCCCACACCGGACCAGAAATTGCCGGACATAAGCACGTACTCGAAATTCTGGAATCCTACGAATTTATTCACCAATTCGCCGCCGCCGTACGCGCCGCCGCCCTCGGTGACCTGACGGAAGAAACTGGAATAGATGGCATAGAAAATCGGGATGATGAATACGATGGCGAACAGTATGCCGAATGGCGCCATGAACGCCCATCCTGTTCGATTCTCGCGGCGTTGCGCATCAGTGCGCTTTGGTTTCGCCGCATGCGTTGTTGCAGTCATGATGTACCTATCTTTCGCATCGGATGCCATTCATCGTTGATGGCATCTTTCACAGTTCGAATCGCCGTATCCAAATCGTCATCACGGGAGAGGAGTGCCGGTTTCAGCCGCTCCGTCGAATCAGCTAGATCGATTCATAGGGAATATTCACAAGGAATATTTTCATAAGGAACGGTGTGGAGCCGTGTGTTGCGTTGGCTCCACACCGTCGTTGGAGGGGTTATGGAATCAGAGCGGGTGATCCCTGGTTCCATACGTCGATCACTTCGCTACGGACAGGCCGTAGTTCTTGAGGGTGTCGATGGAGGTCTGCTGTGCCACAGGGAACACGTCCGCCACCTTGCCGGAACCGTCGGCTGCCTTGTCGGCGGCTTCCTGCATAGCTGCGGAGACCGCGGAGTAGCCCGGCATGTAGTTGAATGCGACCATGTTGTCGTTGGCAGTAGCGAATTCCTTCATCACGTCTTGGCCGCCGTAGAATTCGTTCCAGGATTCAGGGGTCTTCGCGGTTTCGGTGCTGGCGGCCACAATCAGACCTTGGGAGGTCAGATCCTCAACCTGAGTGTTGAACCAGTCGAGGAATTCCATGGCTTCGGCCTTGTGCTCACAACCCTTGAGCACTGCGACGCCGGAACCACCGTCAGGGCCGGTGCTGGTGCCATTGCCGAACCAGTCACCGATCTGGGTGACACGCCAGTCACCCTTGCCGGTGTCTCCTGCGGAGTCCTTGAATAGCGGAGCCTCCCAAGCGGCGCCGATGTTGCCGATCAGCGTGCCATCCTGCAGGGATGCGTCGAACGACGGCACCCAACGCGGGTTGGTCAGCGTGGCCTTGTTGTCGATCAGTTCCTGGAAGGTTTCAGCAAAAGCCTGCGAACCGCTGCCGTTGGTGTTGACCACCCAAGCGTCATTCTTGACGGTGTACCACGGGTCGGAAGCATTTGCCAAACCTGCGAAGATGTTGCCGGCCTCATCGGCTTCGTAATCCATGATGTACTTGCCGGACGCGGCCGCGGTCTTTGCCGCTTCGATCAGCTCATCCTTGGTTTTGGGAACCTTGATGCCCAGCTCATCGAAAGCCTTCTGGTTGTAGAAGTACACAAGCGGGCCGGTATCTTGCGGCAGGCCGTAGGTCTTGCCATCAACCTGCATCATGGAATATGGGCCTTCGGCGAAGTCGCTTTTGTACTTCGCGGCCTCTTCGGTCACGTCTTCGAGCAAGCCCTTGGTGAACACCTCAGGCACTTCGGCGTAGCCGACCTGTGCAAGATCCGGAGCATTGCCGGCCTTGACGTCGGTTTCCAGCTTCTTGATCATATCTTGTGCGGCACCATCGAACTTGGTGGCCTTGACCTGAATGTTCGGATGATCCTTGTTCCACTTGGCAACAATGTCTTTGACCAAGGTCATGCCTTCGGAATCCGGAAGACGGTGCATGTACGTGAGGTTGACGACCTCCCCGGAATCCCCGCCGGTGCTGGCCGTATTGGAACCGCATCCTGCAAGACCCATGCACAGAGCCGCGAAAGAAGCTGCGCAAACCATCAAACGCTGAGTGTGGGATCGCATATCTCTCTCCTTCGTGAGATTATTCCGGCACCTCCTTGCACCGGATAGTCACAGCATACCTACGTAATCCTTTTTTGTCAAGTTTCCTTACATTTAAATCCGGCACGCGATTGCTATTCCACAAAAAAGCTGAAATTCCGCCATTTAGTGACAATCGTAAAGCAATCGCAATTCGAGGAAAAATGCCGTATACTCTTGTTTAGTACTCTTTATTGCCAATAAAAATTACATAACGCACTTGTATCGCCACAAACTACAATATGTATCGGCTCCACACAAGAAAGCGAGGACATCGTGAGCGGTACCCAAGCAAAGGCATCACCTTCCGACATTCGAATCAGCAATATCACCGCCGCATTCGAGCAGCTTTTCCCCGCAACGCAAATGTCGCGAGCCAATATCGGCAAACTCATCGGACTTTCGCGCTTCACCACCAGCGAAGTGACCGGCGAAATGGTCGACAATCGCATTCTGCGCGAACTCGGCCCCGACAATCGCGAAGGGCGCGGTAAACGTTCACAAGTGCTCGCCATCGACACCGATTTCTGGCGAATCGTCTCCGTCGACCTGTCGAATCCGATGCTCGTCAAAGGAGCGCTGGCGGATCTTTCCGGCAGAATCGTGGACCGCACCGAACTTCCCGTCGACCATGGCTGCAGCGTCAATGACGTGATCGACCTCTGCAGGCAGCTCATCAGCTCAACGCCACTGCCGACCCTTGGCATCGGCATCGCGGTGACCGGCATTGTGGAACCCAACGGCGTGGTGCGCAAATCCGTGCACTTGGGGTGGAGCGAACTGCCGCTGAAAACCGAAGTGGAAAACGCCACCGGAGTGCCCGTGATCGTAGGCAACGACACCAATGCGGCACTTGTGGCGGAACGATTCTTCGGCGACTGCTCTCCCAATTCCATGCTCATCTCCATCGGGCGGGGCGTCGGCGCGGCATTATGCCTCAACGACGTCATCATCGAAGGAAGTTCCTTCACTGCCGGAGAAATCGCACACGTGGTGGTCGACCCGAACGGGCCAATCTGCGAATGCGGCAAACAGGGATGTCTCGAATCATTCGTTTCCGGTGACAGGCTGCAGCAACGCATCTCGCAGGATCCTGCCGCACGTACGCATATTCTCACCGAAGCGGGCGCGTTGCTCGGGCGCGTCATGGCCATACCGGCAGGATTGTTGGATCTGCGCGATATTTCGGTATATGGTGCGCCGGAAATCGTCAATACTCAATTCATCGACGCGATGGAAAACGAAATCAGCCGCACCGTGACCACGGATTATCAGGAGGCGCCGCAAATTCACCGTTGCAGGCAAGGCGAAGATCTCACCCTGCGCGGACAGGCCACCATCGTGATCCGCACACTGGTGCCGACGATCCACGAACGCGGCTCCCTCATCGGCGAAGCATAGCTCCGGACGCCTTAGCGACCCAAAACCTCCAGTCGGTGGAGGAAGCTACCCGCTAACAGACCTGCTAACGTCCAAAAACCTCCAGCCACCGGAAGAATCGCCCCGTCTGCAACTCTCCGAGCATCCATATCCCTCCAGTCGCTGGAAGAATCCGGACCGCAAAACACCCCCGTACTGTCCAAAAACCTCCAGCGAGCGGAGGAATCCTCCCGCTGGCAGGCCTTTTATCGTCCAGATTGTTCCAGTGAGTGGAGGAACCCGGACGGGATGAGAGGCGAGGAGACGAAAAGACATGAAAGGCCGCCTGCAGCGGATGGAGTGCTTCAGGCGGCCCTGGTTGTCGGAAAGGAGGGGGAAGTTCAGTTATCGGGATTCAGGCTGGCCCGCCGGAGTCGCGGTTCCAGCAGTTCCAGCGGTTTCAGCCACGGCAACCGCCTCGACGGCTTCCACGGTCTGAGCGTCGTCGGCTTCGATCTCACCGTTGGCGAGCTTCACTTCGAGCTCCTTGACGATCTCATCGTGCATCTTCTCAGTGATCTTCACCTTGAACAGAAACACGATCAGGCTCAGGATGATGAGCACGAGCGGAATGTAGAAGGCGCAGATCTTGAAGATGTGGATGTTGGATGCGGTCATGTCGGCTGCGGTCGCATTGCCGGTCATGCCAGCGGCCACGGCGATGATGCCGACGATGCCGTTGGACATGGCACCACCGATCTTATCGAGCATCGGGCGGACGGACAGGGTGACGGCCTCGTTGCGCTTGCCGTTCTTGAGCTGGCCGTATTCGATGGAGTCGGTCAGCGACAGGATGGCGGTCATCTGAATGAGGGTACCCGGCACGTAGAAGAGCACCAGAGCCACGAACACCATGATGATGTTGTCAGAGAAGATGCCGAGCATCACATAGCCGGCGATCATGGAGATCATGCCGCCGATGTACAGGTAGCGGCGTGGAATGCGCTTGTTCAGGATCGGGTACAGCGGAGCCATAACCAAGCCGGCGACCAGTGCGATCACGCCGGTGAGGGAGTATGCGGCCTGGTTGTCGAGGATGAACTTGAACAGGAAGATCAGCACGCCGGTGGTGGCCACGTTGGCGATGGCGTACAGCAGGTAGCTCAGGGCAACCCACAGCAGCTGGTCGTTCTGGAAGATGGCCTTGAAGGCTTCGATCGGGTTGCCGTTCTCCTGGGCCTTGGAACGCAGGGCGCTCTCGTTCTCCTTGGTGCCGAAGGCAACGGTCCATGCGGTCAAGAGGCCAAGCAGGCCGACGATAATACCGAAGCAGGTCCAGCCGGACTGGCTTTCGGCGAGCTCACCGGTGAACACCCAGCTGAAGTAGGTGACGATCGGGATGACCACGACGGTGATGCCGTTGTAGCCGATGGAGCCGGTGAAGGAGCCGAGTGCGGTGTAGGTGGAGCGCTCGTGGGAGTCGGAGCTCAATGCAGGGATCATACCCCAGTAGGAGATGTCACGCAGGGAGTAGAACACGTCGAGCACGATGAAGGTGATGACGAACAGTACGATGAACCACGTGGCGTTCACGTTCACCAAGCCGAACAGGCCGGTGTACACTAGCACGATCAGCACGGACGAAATCGCGCCGGCGAGGAACTGCCATGGGCGGAAACGGCCCCACTTGGTGGTGGTGTTGTCGATGATGTTGCCCAGCAGCGGGTCGATGAAGATCTCCGCGATACGGATCACCACGACCAGGCCGGTGATGACGCCGATCAGCTTGGTGGCGACGCCTTTATCGACACCAGCGAACAAGGAGCTCGTCACATAGACGACGAAGTAGGTGCTCAGTGCGTTATAGAACGCGGACTGGCCAAGGTTGCCGCACGCGTACGCTACGCGCTGGCCGAGCTTTCCGCGACGAGCCGTGCCGTTCGCAGTAGTGGTCGTATTGCTCATTATCTCTTCTCCTTAGAAGATTTTGATGAGATCACCCGTTGACCTCGAAAATTGATTATACGATGTTTACTATCGAAAGTAAAATTCCTTAGTAAACCAAGCCCCCAAACGGCGTGTCGCAATCGCAGTTCTTACGATTATCAAATACCGACATCTGCAATCATGATTACTACCGCCATTTGCCGTCACCTATCGCCATATAAGTAAATTCAGTTGCAAATAACGCAACACGCAGATTTGCAATTTAAGTAAACAACGTTTACCATGCTAGTAAAAGAGTTTATTGCTCTGAGTACACAAAAGTACACACCAACTAAACCTACATCAACAACGAAGTTATGTTTCGGAAACGAGGAAATCATGGCAGATAAGATCACCACCGCATCCGCCGCGTGGCTCACCGACCCCACGGTGTTCGCAGTGAATCGCACGCCGGCACATTCCAATCACGTGACCTTTTCTCACATTCCCGCGATCGGCGAGCCGAGCGATTTGAAGCAAAGCCTCGACGGCGAATGGCGCGTGGAAATGGTGCAGGCCTCCGACATCGATCTTGAGGAAGAGCCGTTCGCAGCCGAGGATTTCGACGATTCCGCTTTCGGCCGCATCGACGTGCCCTCCCACCTGCAGAACGCGGGATACATGAACCATAAGTACGTGAATATTCAGTACCCGTGGGACGGCCATGAGAATCCGCAGGAGCCGAACGTTCCCGAAACCAACCATGTGGCACTGTATCGCCGCACGTTCACCGTCGCCGAGCGTCTTGATGCGGCCCGTCAAAATGGCGGCACCGTCAGCATCACGTTCCACGGCATGGCCACCGCGATCTACGTGTGGGTCAACGGCGTATTCGTCGGCTACGGCGAAGACGGCTACACCCCGAACGAATTCGATATCACCGAAGCGCTGCACGACGGCGAAAACGTCGTGGCCGTCGCCTGCTACGAATACGCAAGCGCATCCTGGCTGGAAGATCAGGATTACTGGCGTTTGCACGGCCTGTTCCGTTCCGTGGAACTCGCCGCACAGCCGCATGTGCACATTGAAGATATGAAGGTCGAAGCGGATTGGAATCCGGAAACCGCCACCGGTTCGCTCGACGCGCTACTCGCGGTGCGCAATGCGAAGAATGCCGCCACCGTGTCGGCGACGCTGAAGGATTTGAGTGGCAATGTGATGTGGGAAACCGCATTGGCCGCATCCGACGAAACCGGCATCGTTTCCGGCTCGTTGGACGTCAAGCCGTGGAGCGCCGAGAGCCCGGCACTGTACGAACTGCAAGTTGTGGTGATCGGCCATGATGGCGCGATCGTTGAAACCGCAACGCAGCGCGTCGGCTTCCGTCGCTTCCGCATCGAAGACGGCATCATGAAGCTCAACGGCAAGCGCGTGGTCTTCAAGGGCGCCGACCGCCACGAATTCGACGCGAAGCGCGGCCGCGCCATCACCAGGCAAGACATGATCGACGACATCACGTTCTGCAAGAGGCACAACATCAACGCCATCCGCACCTCGCACTACCCCAACCAGGAATACTGGTACGACCTGTGCGACGAATACGGCATCTACCTGATCGACGAAACCAATCTTGAAACGCACGGCAGCTGGTGCCTGCCGGGAGACGTGGTCACCGAGGATTCCGCCGTTCCGGGCAGCAAGCCCGAATGGGAGGGCGCGTGCGTGGACCGTGTGAACAGCATGATGAAGCGCGACTACAACCATGCTTCCGTAGTCATCTGGTCGCTTGGCAACGAATCGTATGCGGGAGACGTGTTCCGCGCGATGAGCGTCCACGTGCACGAACTCGACCCGAACCGTCCGGTGCACTACGAGGGCGTGACCCACAATCGCAAGTATGACGACGTGACCGACATCGAAAGCCGCATGTACGCGCACGCCGACGAAATCGAGGAATATCTCAAGTCCGATCCGAAGAAGCCGTATATTTCCTGCGAATACATGCACGCCATGGGCAATTCCGTCGGAAATATGGACGAATATGTTGCGCTGGAACGCTACCCGCAATATCAGGGCGGATTTATTTGGGATTTCATTGATCAGGCGATTCTTGTGCGCTTGCCCGATGGCGATGAACGTCTCTGCTACGGCGGCGATTTCGGCGATCGTCCGAGCGATTACGAGTTTGCCGGAGACGGTATTGTGTTCGCCGATCGCACGCCGTCGCCAAAGGCGCAAGACGTCAAGCAGCTGTATGCCAACGTGCGCATTGTGCCGGGTGAAACCGGCGTTGAGATCGCGAATGACAATCTGTTCGTTTCCACCGCCGACTATGTGTTCGTTACGCGCGTGCTTGCGGATGGCGAGCCGGTATGGCAGGCCGAACAGCGTTTTGATGTGCCGGCTGGCGAAACCAAGCACTTCGATATTGAATGGCCGTTGGAGGCCTACCGAGGCCAAGCCAACGAGCTCACGCTCGAAGTGAGCCAACGCCTTGCCGCCGCGGAAGAGTGGGCGTCGAAGGGCTACGAGCTGTCGTTCGGCCAGACCGTGGTTGCAGGCTCCAAGCCGGTTGCTGCCAGCGAGACGAAGCCTGTTGACGGCATCGTGACCGTTGGCCGTTGGAATGCTGGCGTGCAGGGATCCGGTCGTGAGATTCTGCTGTCGCGTACGCAGGGCGGCATTGTTTCGTACACGCTTGACGGCCGTGAATTCGTGCTGCGCAGGCCCACGCTCACCACGTTCCGCGCGCTGACCGACAACGATCGCGGTGCAGGCCACGGTTACGACCGCGCGCAGTGGGTCGGCGCAGGCCGTTACGCCAAGTGCGTCAACAACACCATCGAACAGGTCAATGACGATACGCTGAAAGCCGTATACGAGTACGAGCTCGCCACTCCGCAGCGCACGCACGTCACCATCACGTATGTGGCAGACACCACCGGCAAGCTGCACTTGAGCGTCGACTATCCGGGTGAAACTCAGGAAGCCCCGACCATTCCGGCTTTCGGTTTGGAATGGACGCTGCCGGTCGAATACTCCAACCTGCGCTTCTACGGCCCCGGACCCGACGAAACCTACGCCGACCGCAAGCATGCCAAGCTGGGCATTTGGAACACCAACGCTTACGACGATCATGCGCCGTACCTCATGCCGCAGGAAACCGGCAACCATGAGGATGTGCGTTGGGCTGAGATCACGGATGATGCCGGTCATGGCATGCGTGTGAGCCGTCACGGCGAATCAGCGTTCGCGCTCAGCCTGCAGCCGTACAGCGCATTCATGTTGGAAGAAGCCCAGCATCAGGACGAACTGCCCGCTCCGAAGCACATGTTCCTGCGCGTACTCGCCGCGCAAATGGGCGTCGGCGGCGACGATTCCTGGATGAGCCCGGTGCACCCGCAGTACCACATTCCAGCCGATAAGCCGCTCCACTTGGATGTGGATATCGAGCTGATCTGACACGTTGGGGCATGCCGGTTGCCCCAACAATTACGGGGGGTCCGCGTATTCTGCGGACCCCCTGCTTGCGTTATTGCGTTACCGCGTTACCGCCAATTTGCATTGGCGCTCATTGCCTCATATCATGCTCACCGCTCACCGCTGCGGATAGGAATCCTCAAAGAAGCGACGCTCGAGATGCACGATGGTGCGGAACACGTCGGCCTCCGAGCCATCCACCGACGCATACTCGTTGACGAGCGCGATCAGGCGGCCCGTCCAGGCGCGGAAATAATCGCCCTCATGCAAATCAACCCAACCCTTGTGCGCCGGAATCTGCTGAACGACGCCAGCGTCGATGGTGCGCTTGGCCCAGGCAAGATAAATCCATTCCATGCAGCACAGCGCAGTAATGAGTTCTTCCCAAGTTCCCTGAACCAGCTTGGTCAGATATTCGCAATATTCACGATTTGCCGGAGTCTGCTCGGAATTATTGTATTCTTCGTCAGTAATTCCGTATTCCTTAAGGAATCCGGTAAAATATGTTGCTTCATTGTCAGCAAACCATTGCGATTGTTTCGCCAGCATATCTTTGGTTTCCTGACGCGGCGCAAGTTCAATCGCATGTGCCATGATGCCCTGATTAAAGAACTTGAAATCCTGAATTAAATAAGACTTCAAAATCGATTCTGGAAGTGTATCATCCAGCAATTCATTCACAAAACGCGAATTGATTGCCTGATTCCATTCGTCGGCCGCCGACATATACAGCTGATCGGCCACGGAACCCGGCTCGGCTCCCAACCACGCATAATCGCCGCTTGCGGACTGCGGCGCTTCCGGAACATGATTCATGGTCACAAGACCCCCTCGGTTAATGCGGCCAATGCAAACGCAACGCACATCTCCTCGCTCCGTTCCGCCGTGGCTCGCTGTGATGGCGCCATAATAGCCGCCGTTCCCAACGTACCGAACGCGCCACCGAAACGCAAGAAGCAGAACGCTTCCATGACAGCCATGACCGCACTCAATCTCGGCGAATCATTGCGCGAATTTGTTGAGGCGGCGATCGTAGGTCATGAGGCCGTTGAGCTCTTCTTCGACGTCGGAAACCTGCGTATACACGTAGCCCGCCAATCCGCGTGATTCCAACGATTCCGCCGAATCAAGCACGGAACGGACGGCAGTGCGCCAATCCTCAATCGAATCGTATTCACCGTAGCCGTACGCGCGCGAAACCGCAGCATGATCGGCAACCAACTGCGCCAATCCTCCGAATTCCGAAATCACGAACGCACGAACGCCATGCTGCGCAACCGGCAACACCGCGTAATGCGCGGCACGACGACGCCGCTTATGCCGCTTTTCATATTCGGCCACATACCCACGCAATGGCCCCTTATCCGGGTAGATTTCCAGCGGACGGAAGTAGTTGTGCACGCTGTGAAAATCGCCGCAACGCTGGTCGTACCAGCCACTCGTGGCGTCGATCGGGCGCGTCGGGTCAAGCGCATGAATGCGTTCCGCCGCATCGCACGCGTCGAACTGCCCCCACCCTTCGTTGAACAGCACCCACGTGACGATCGACGGGTGGCCGGCAAGCATGTGCACCATGGCATCGCAAGTGCGCGACCAGTCGCGGCGGTACGTCGAATCGTCGGCACCGAGCGCCGCGAAATGCTTCGCCGTGTCATCGCGGTACTTGTTCCATGTGGCACGCATGAGCGTCGGCTTGCGGTTGGTGGCCCACGCGTTGTATTCGCCGCCACCCGACACCGCGTCCTGCCATACCAGCATGCCGAGGCGGTCGCAATGGTAGTACCAGCGCGCCGACTCGATTTTGATATGCTTGCGCAGCATAGTAAAGCCGGATTCCTTCATGGCGGTTATGTCATGCACCAACGCTTCATCACTCGGCGCGGTCAGCAGGCCGTCCGGCCAATAGCCCTGGTCGAGCACACCCTTGAGGAACACCGGCTTGCCATTGAGATGGAAGCGCGCGATACCCTTCAAATCAGGCTTAATCTCAACCGTGCGGAACGCGCAATACGAGCGCACAATATCTTGCTTTTCCTGCGATTTCGCGGGTTTCTCTTGAATTTCCTGCGATTCTTGCTGCAGCTTTTCCTGCTTTCCCTGCGATTTCGCCGCACCAAATTCCAGCGTCGCCGTCACGTCATACAAATACGGATCGTTCGGCGACCACAAGTGTTCGGCCCGCGTTGCGATTTCCGTGCGCACCTTGCGCATGCCAGCCGGCAGCAATTCGTCCGCGACGATCGTGCCGTCCGCGGGATCGGCTACGACGATATGCAGTTTGGCATTCGGCTTGTCTCCGCCGATTTCCGCGCGAATAAACAATCTGCCGTCGGCGGCGCCCTTCAGCGTAAGCGTCTGCACGTACGCTTCCGGCACGATCTCCATCCACACGCTCTGCCAAATGCCGCTTTGCGCGGTGTACCAAATCCCCTCGCGCTCGATTTTCTGCTTGCCGCGCATTTGCGTGCCCGAATCGTTCGGATCGTACACGCACAACGCAATCTCGAAAGCATCATCGGGATCGACGAATGCCGAAATATCGACGTCAAACGGCAAATATCCCCCGACATGCATCCCTGCAAACTGCCCGTTGATAAAGCAGGCGCACACGTAATCGACCGCTTCGAAATGCAGAACCAAGCGGTTCGCATCGCCGATCTGCCGAACCGCTTCCCCTCCCCCAAGCGTCACGGGATGCACCACCGTGCGATACCAGATCATATTGTCTGGGTAAATCGTCTGATGCACGCCGGAAAGCGCGGATTCCGGGGAGAACGGCACCAAAATCTTGCCGTCGAACGTTTCGGGGATGGCCGCTTCCTTCACTGCCTGCACCGCTTCGTCACGGGTGAGCACAGCCGCGGATTTGCGCCATTTCGAGCCGTTGCCGCTTTCGGGAATGGACACGATCGCGTAATCCCAGAATCCGTTGAGCATGGTGTGATTGCCGCGCACCATGGTTGGGCGCGGATGCTCGTTCAGGATTGGCGTGCGGCCGTTTTCCAGTTTGCGTTCGCCGTCTTTTGCAGGGCAGAACGCCTTGTGGGCGTCGTTGGAAGACAACCATTCGCCGGCGATCTGTTCGCCCCAGGGCGTCCACAACTGCTGCAGCGGCTCTTGGGAACGCATTTTCGTAGGCGCGGCTTTCAGCACTCGCTTGACGTCCAACATAAGAGCCTCCCTGCAGCATCGCATTTCCCTCAACTTCCCCATTGTAACGAGAGGAATGGCAAAGAGAAATAGCGATTGTTACGGATTTTGAAATCGATTCAATCCGGATTGCACTATAGATTTGTAAAATCGTATATAGAAAGTCGAATATTGCACATTAGATTTACAAGTCGGATTTGCAAAATCAGATATAAAAAGCCGGTGCAAGAACTTCGTAATTCCTTGCACCGGCAATCAGAACAACTCACCTTAGCGGCAAATCAGGCCAAATCAAGCCGAATCCCCAGGTGAATCAGCGAATCAGCCTTCCAGCTTGGCCTTTTCGGCGGCAAGACGGGCCGCCTCGGCCTCACGACGAGCCTTCAGCTCCGAATCGAAGCGAGCGAGCTCCTCTTCAACGGCCTCCGGCGGAATCTTCGCGAAAATCGGATGCGGCTTCGGCACTGCAGTGCCGGCCACGATCGGCTCGGAAGCCCACGGATGCACGGTTTCGCCCAGCTTGTAGTCGCCGGTGATGATCGGATACATGAAGCCCGGCTTGTCGAGATCCTCGACCTCTTCCAAGCGCGGCAACGGCGAGAACGTGCCTGTGCCGCCGAGAGCCTCCCACACCTTCTGCGCGGAATGCGGCAGGAACGGGGCCAGCAGGTGGTTCGCGTCGGACACGGCCTGGGCGGCAACGTGCAGCACGGTGCCGAGGCGAGCCGGATTGTCCTTGATCTTCCACGGTTCGGTGGCGGAAATGTACTTGTTGATGTCGCCGACCACGCGCATGGCTTCACTCAGCGCGTTCTTCTGGCGATGGTTCTCGATCAGCGAACCGACCGTGTCGAACGCGGCCTTGGTTTCGCTCAGCAGAGCGCGATCCTCATCGGTCATTTCGCTCTCATCGAGCGCCGGAATCTCACCGAAGTTCTTGTTCATCAGATTGGCCACACGGTTGACGAGGTTGCCCCAGGAAGCGGCAAGCTCCTCGTTGTTGTGGCGCACGAACTCAGCCCATGTGAAGTCGGAATCGGAGCTTTCCGGACCGGCCACGGAAATGTAGTAGCGCACGGCATCCACAGGGTAGCGGGCGAGAATGTCCTTCACATAAATGACGATGCCACGCGAAGACGAGAACTTCTTGCCTTCCATGGTCATGAATTCGGAAGCCACGACCTGCTCCGGCATGTTCAGCGGACCGAGCTTGCCGGTTTCGCCGCCCTTGGAGCCCTGACCGTTGTAGCCGAGCATTTCGGACGGCCAGATCTGGGAGTGGAACGTGATGTTGTCTTTGCCCATGAAGTAGTAGCCCGGGGTTTCCGGATCATTCCACCATGCGCGCCATGCTTCCGGATCGCCCTTGCGGCGAGCCCATTCGATGGATGCCGACAAGTAGCCGATCACCGCGTCGAACCACACGTACAGCTTCTTGTTCGGATTGTCGATCCAGCCGGCAACCGGAACGGGAATGCCCCAGTCGATGTCACGCGTGATGGCACGCGGCTTGACTTCCTTGAACAGGCCGATGGAGAAGTTGATGACGTTGGTACGCCAGCCTTCGCGGGTCTTCAGCCATGCGAGATTGGCTTCGGCGAGCGCCGGCAGGTCGAGGAAGAAGTGTTCGGTTTCCTCAAAGCGCGGGGTTTCGCCGTTGATTTTGGAAACGGGATTGATGAGCTCGTCCGGGTCGAGTTCGTTGCCGCAGGCGTCGCACTGGTCGCCGCGGGCACCGTCGGCACCGCAGATCGGGCAGGTGCCTTCGATATAACGGTCAGGCAGGGTGCGGCCGGTGGACGGCGAGATGGCGACCTTCTGGGTGCCCTTATAAATGTAGCCGTTGGCGAGGCACTGCTTGAACAGTTCCTGCACCACCTGCTCGTGATTGCCGGTGGTGGTGCGGGTGAACAGGTCGTAGCTCAGGCCGAGATCGCACAGATCCTTGGCGATCACACGGTTGTAACGGTTGGCGAGCTCCTGTGCGCTGACGCCTTCCTTGTCGGCTTCCACCAGGATCGGGGTGCCGTGCTCGTCGGTGCCAGACACCATCAGCACGTCATTGCCCTTCATGCGCTCGTAGCGCGCGTATACGTCGGAGGGCACGCCGAATCCGGCGACGTGACCGATATGACGGGGGCCGTTAGCATACGGCCAAGCAACATTCACCAAAATATGACTCATGGTGCCCGATTATACAAAGCGCCATATCCCGCATTTTCCATGTATTTCGGTAGTTGGATTTTTATTGGAGGATGGACGTGCGATCGTCGATTTCAATCGTTTGAAATAGTTTGCATCATAATTTGCATATCTGCCGATCTATCCACATTGTTGCATTACGTAACAATCATTTTCCACATATCCACAGATTTTCGGGGGCTGGTGGCGCAACGGAATTCGAATCCGCTACGGTACCGTCATGGACACTCCACCACCCCTTCTGGGCAACGATGACCTTCCGGGCCCGATGTGCCTGAACCTGCTGGCCTCATCCGGCGCGCTGTGCAAGCTCGACAGCGTGAACGCCTATTCATGCCACGATTCGGACACGTTGTACGGGCGGGCCTGCATCATCGCGACATTGCTGCCGAGCCGGTCCGTGGCATGTTCACGCACCGCCGCATGGGTTTGGCTAGGCGGCACCTTCCCCGAATCCATCGACATTATCGCGAAAGCCCACTATCGAGCGCTACGTTACGGCCGTAAAATCAACGTTTTCAACCGTCTCGCACCAAACGAACACACCATCAAAGTCGGTCCGATCATCGTGACCACGCCTGTTCGCACCGCATGCGATCTCGCATTGAACTGCACCCCCGAAAGCGAATCGTTGGTTTCCGAAATCATCTGCATGCTCATGCAGGAATTTCATTTCCGCTCCAACGATTGCATGCAAATCATGCAGGAGACGAAGCATATTCGCAACGCGCCACAGGCGCGCAACTACATTCTTGCGATCGACGGAAGAAGCGACGAATATGAGCGCAGCGCATAGCAGGCATAAGGCGCGGCGCGCGACGCACGCCGACAGGATAGGTGCCGACAGAGCAAACGGATTCCGCAGACTGCTCGGAATCCAAGAAAAACGCAGGTCACGGACGCATCGCGCGACGCATCGGGATGCGCGGAATCTCGCACACCGTGCACAGCGGACGCGCCGCGAACCGCCGCCATACCAGCCCAAACCGCGGCCGAAACCGCTGGTGGATCCGCCGTCTCCCCCAATTCCATTGACGCCGCTGGTGGCGTGCAGTCCGGACACACCGCAGGACGTGCTATGGCATATCGCGGAATACGCGCCGCAACTGCGCAAATGGCTGGTCGCCAATCCTTCCGCAACACCGGCGATGTTGGACTATCTTGCGCAAGTCGGCGGGCCGGACGTGGCCCGCGCGCTGCAAATACTGCTGGAATCGTTGGAATCGTGCGGATCGCAAGCTTGCAGCTAACACTTGCGCGACGGGCAATCGCACGATAGGCAATCGCCGGACGGTAACTAATATGGGCTTACTGCTTCATCGCAAGAACCGCATTGTAGACCTGCTTGCGATTAGCCAGCGAGCCGTCCGCAAGGGGATGCTCGGCAACGACCTGCGAAATCGCGTCTTTGATGCGCAGATTGTCTTCCTGCGCACGGTCGATCGACAGCACCGCCAAGTCTTCGACGCTCAACGATGCGGGGGCAGCAGCGTCGGCCTCCTCTTCGGAAGCGCCGGCAACGACCAACACCATTTCGCCGCGCGGCGGCTCGTCGATCACGCTCTGGCGAATCTGCGCGATGGTTCCGCGACGGATTTGCTCAAAATCCTTGGTAAGTTCACGGCAAAGCGCCATCTTGCGGTTCGGACCGAACACGTCAAGCAGGTCGGCCATGGAATCGTCGATGCGATGCAGGGTTTCGTAAAACACGATGGTGCGGCGTTCAGAACGCAGGGTACGCAGGTATTGCACGCGTTCGGAATGCTTGCGCGGCAGGAATCCTTCATAGCAGAAGCGGTCGGTGGGCAGTCCTGAAAGGCACAGCGCGTCCAGCACTGCGGACGGGCCGGGAGCGCAGGTGACGGGCAGACCACGTTCGATGGCGCGACGCACGATCGCGAGGCCCGGATCGTTGATGGTCGGCATGCCCGCGTCGGACACGACCAGCACGGTAGCGCCGGTTTCCACCTGATCGAGCAGACCGTCGGACTTGTCTCGCTCGTTGTGATCGTGGTAGGCCACCACACGGCCGTTCACGTGCACGCCGAGACGGTTGGCGAGCGCGTAGAGACGGCGGGTGTCTTCGGCGGCCACGATGTCGGCGCGTTCCAGGAGCGCAATGAGGCGTGCGGAGGCGTCGGCCGTGTTGCCGATCGGCGTGGCAGCCATCACCACCGTGCCTTGCGGAACGTCGGTTCCGCACACGAGGGCGTCAAGTCCCGTACCAGACTGTTCTGTTCCAGACTGTTCCGCCGCTGTCGGCGATTCTGCCATCTCCGCCGTATTCACCATTCCCGCAGTTCCCGTTACTTCTGCCGTATTCGCACTCAACTCATTCAGTTTCAAGTCCAACGTCTCATTCATGCGTTCCATGCCTTCAGCCTATCCAACGCAAAGGAAAACAGCCCTCCCCGCGTCCTAAACCCCCAATCGCTGGAACAATCCGGACACAAAACAGACCCTCAGCGGGGTGATTCCCCCACCCACTGGAACAATCACCCCGCTTACAGCCCCAGTAACGTCCCAAAACATCCAGACATTGGAACAATTCGGACGCCAACAGGCTTAAAAACGTCCTGATTCTTCCAGTGACTGGAAGAATCCGCCCGCCTACAAGACTAAAAGCGGGCAGATTCCTCCACCGACTGGAAGAATCCGCCCGCAAACGCATGCTTACACCGCGCACACGTACTTACCTCGTGTACATACGTGGCAGCGAATCGGCCATGCGTATGAAGCTGTTGCGCGCGAAAGCGTTGAAATCGCGCGCATACGGCGATTCCGGCAGCGGAGTGCCATATGCGCCCGTGCCAGCAGCGCCCGAATCATTGCCCCAGACCGCCGGATATGCGCCGGTCACGGCATGCACGTCGGAATCCGTATCGGGGGTAATCACATTGCTGGTTTCGTTTTGATGACCGAACATGGAGAATTTTCCGGCCGCCGCATGCAACGCTTCGAGCAGCGCCCGCGATTGCCGATTCAGATTCCCATCAACCGATTGCGCAAGATTTTCCGCCACGATTCACGCTCCCTTGTATTTGCCGTATTCGCCTAGTCTTGCATTGCCCCAACCGCTCTCGCATTGCCTTACTGCGGTTTCCACGCTATCTTCCGCGCCATCGAAACACACTTTCGTACCGTCAACATGCGCGATTCGTGTTCAGCGGCCCCACTATTTGATTTGTTGACCTCACGATTCCGTTTTTCGCCGCCTTTTTTCAAATCGTGAGGTCACCAAATCAAAATCATGAGGTCACCCCCCCCCCCAAAAAAACCAAAATCGTGAGGTCACAACGCCAAATCACAATGAGCGATACGCGATATACCGGATATATCGCACACTCTAAAGCCAAACAGCCAAACGCCAAACACCCCCAAACCAAAATCACCCACCGCAGTTGGCACTTTGCGTCCGTTTGTGCAGATTTGCCAACCGTCGGGCATTACTAGGCGCCGCATTAGAGGGCCACTGGTAGGCTGACATTGGTTCCGCAAGGCCAACCCACACAAGGCAGCCTGAACCACTTAATTTTGGACGTTTAGATGTAAGGTACTCACAGAGAGCATTTCATGGGAATTATCAACTTCTTCATTAATCTGCTCAAGGATCCACGCACGGCGATCGCCAGCTGGATCTCCATGGGCGTCGCCCCCACGCTTGGTTTCATCTTCCTGATTGTGTTCGTCGAAACCGGCGTCGTGTTCTTCCCGTTCCTGCCGGGCGACTCCCTGCTGTTCGCCGCCGGCTTCTTCGCCGCGCCCGACGCCCAGACCGGCGTTTCCGCACTACCGCTGTTCGCGCTGCTGCCTGTGGTCTGGTGCGCTCCGATCATCGGCGACCAGTGCAACTACTGGATCGGCCACTTCTTCGGCCGTCGCATCATCGAATCCGGCAGAGTCAAGGCTATGACCCCCGAACGCCTCGCCAAAACCGAAGGCATGATCGAAAAGTGGGGCCCGCTCGCCGTGTTCCTCGGCCGTTTCTTCCCGTTCATCCGCACGTTCATGCCGTTCATTTCCGGCATTTCCGGCATGCGTTGGAGCCGTTTCACCCCGTTCTCCGTGCTCGGCGGCCTGTGCTGGTCCACCCTGTTCACGCTGCTCGGCTACTTCTTCGGCGGCATTCCGGCCGTGCAGAAGCATTTCGAGCTGGTCATCATTGCGATTCTCGTGCTGTCGCTGATTCCTACCTTCGTCGGCTTGCTCAAAGCAAAGTTCGGCAAAAAGAAGGCTGATACCGCGACCGCGGAAGCCTGATCTTACGTTTTCTCCTTTTCTTGCGATTGCGGTGTCTTTCGATTTTTCGGAAGGCACCGTTTTCGTATGCTTTCGCATGCTTTTCCTGCAAGGGATATTCCGCAACACGCGAATCTCGCAGATTGCATTCGTACAGACTTCGTACTAGAATCGCGAGAGTTGTCTTGCTTAGCGTGTTGCTAGACATGACTTGGGGCCGTAGCTCAGTTGGTAGAGCGCTTCGTTCGCATCGAAGAGGTCGCGGTTTCGACTACCGTCGGCTCCACTAAGCCCGCTGCATTCATTCCACCGCAGCGGGCTTTTTCTTTTCCTAGCCACCAGACAAATCTGCCATACGTAAGCGAGATGGGGCGAAAAATCAGGCCTGGGATACGCGCTGACGCACGAAAGCGTCGAGCGAGGCCGCGTCAATGCCCTCGTAGCCCTTGATCGAGGCGAACTGCGGGCCGTTGGAATTGTCGATCTGCATGAACCCGGTCTGGCCGATCGTCGTCGCGCCGGAGGCGACGGCCGAACGCAGGCCCGACATGGAATCCTCAATCGCAATGCAGTACTTCATATCTTCCGGAGCGATGCCCAAGCGACGACCCGCCTCCAAATACGGGGCCGGAGACGGCTTCTTCTCAACATCATCATCGCCGCACACGTAGCCCGCAAACGCGCCAGCCGGCGCTTGGGCAACCAGATTCTCCGCAAGATGACGCGGCGACGTGGTGACCAGCATCGAAGGAACGCCAGCGTCACGCAGCGCGACAAGCACGTCTTCCACGCCTTCGATCCACGGAATGCGCTCGAATTCCTTTTGGGCGACGTAATCGATCATGCCCTGGCCGATCTCTTCAATCGACAGCTGGCAACCATGCTCCACCATGCGACGGGCCACATCCGGAACCGGCGTGCCCGAACCCTGCCAGGCGAGCTCCTCATCCCAATATCCGCCATGCGCGGCTGCGATTTTCATCTCGCCCTCATGCCAATACGGTTCGGAATCGATCAGCGTGCCGTCCATATCCCAAAACACGGCCTTGATCATCAGGTTCGTCTCGGTCATGATGTTCCTTCCCTACGACCGTCGGACGCGGAGCACCGGATTTCCGGGCAGCGCCGTCCATCGCGACTTCCACTGCCATTTCAGCAGAGCGGCAAGACGGCAGCATTCGCGAGTTGCGGCAAAACGGCAGACAACAAACAGGCATACAAGCGAGGCAAACGAAAAGCGCCCGGACGGTCCTCCATCCGAGCGCTTCCCATATCGACGCAATACTTCGCGCCTACGTATTCGCAAAATCATCCGATTTTTTTCACGAATTATCGGCAACCCCATCGCTATAATCCATGAAATTCGAAAATTTCACTTGTATCGGGAGATTTGAAATTCACTCTCCCTGATTTTCACTGTTTTCCACAGCGGTTTCAGCGGCCTTTTCCGCATTTTCCGCCTTCCAGCGAGCGATGCAACGTTCCACGCGCTTGTATCCGATGATCTTCGGATCAAGCCCGGCCTCGCGGAAAATCGCGGCAGGCGAGCCACCTTCGGCATACCTGCGCATGCAATCATCGCGAAACTCCTTGGAGTAACAAATACGATACTGGGTGACCGATTCCACGGCATCCAGAGACCCGAGATACTTGCGGGTCTTAGCTGTGAACGCAACTCTTGGCACTGTACGCTCCTAACCTTTCCTGTTCTCGCCGCATATCTTACCCCCTCCTCCATGATTATTCATAGGCAAAGAGAACCATCTTTCACCGAATCACCTTGACGACCGGAAGAATGACAGTTAGAACGCGGATACTCAACATTATTTCCCACAACGACGACATCGTCGCAGGAAGCAATGCATTTGGTAAAACTATATAACAAAACAGGCACATCTGTTGCAAGATATGCCTGTTTTTGAATTTTTTTTTCAATGTTTTCTGAAAATCAGTCAATCCCCCAAAGCACGATAGACCTAGAAATCGGCTGAGAAACGGGTTTACCCCTCTCAATCCCCTCGTTTTCGCCTGCGACACCCCCACCGCGCGTGTCATACGCATCAGCCGCGACACGCGCGGCCTCCACGGACTCGCGCGACGGCAGCTGACGGGCGTCGACCTGAATCTGCCGACGCCACATGCGAGCGCGGCGGGAACGTTCGATTTCCACAATGTCACCGTCCGCATCGGCCGCGAACACGCTGGAACCGGCCGGCCGGCGCAATCGCTCGACTTGCCGGCGCAGCTCGCGGTTCTCCTCTTCCAAGGAAAGGATCCGCGCGATGCCAGCCAGGTTGATGCCTTCTTCCTGACTCAGCTGCTGCGCTTTCGCAAGGCGCGAGATGTCTCGCAGCGAATACCGGCGAGCGCCACCGTCCGTGCGTTGCGGCACCACCAGCCCCAAACGATCGTATTGGCGGAGCGTCTGCGGATGCACGTTGGCGAGTTCGCCGGCGCGACCGACCGTGAACATCGGCAGTTCGATGTCGAAACCAACTTCATCCGCCCCGTCCAGATCGGCCCTGCCGGCCACGATCGCCATTGCGCACATGTCGTACAGCATTTTGGCCTGCCGCGCCGCACGGGCTTGGGAGGTCCGGGATGCGCGTGCCATGGCAATCAGCGCTCCTTGGCAAGTTCGTCAGCGAAATCGCCGCACTCCTTGTCGAATTCCTTCGCCGCATGCTTGACTTTCAGGCTCGGCTTGTCGGGAATGCGGATTTGCACACGCCCGATCAGATCGCCGTCGCCCTGCCTGTTGGCCACGCCCCTGCCGGAGATGCGCACTTCGGTGCCGCTGGACGAGCCTGCCGGCACTTTGAAGGTGACTTCGTTGCCGTCGATATCCTGTGCGGTCACTTTCGCGCCCGCCACAGCCTGACCGACGGTGATTGGCAGATCCATGATGATGTCACGCTTGCGCAGGCTGAATTTCGGATCTTCGGCAACGTTGATCTGCAGGTACAGATCGCCGTTTTTTCCGCCGTTACGACCCGGCTTGCCCTTGCCTGGAATACGGATTTTCTGCCCGTCACGCACGCCCGCTGGAACATGCGTCTTGAACTTTTTTCCGTCGGCAGACAGTGAAACCGTTGCCCCCTTGACCGACTGGCGGAAAGTCAGATTGATCTTGGAATTGCGGTCTTCGCCATCTTCCGGCTGCGCAGCCTGCTCGTAGCTGCCCCCGTAGGGGTTGCCAGCCCCGGCAGGGCCACCAGCGCCGCCACCGAACATCGAGAAAATATCGTTGATATTCGGATTGCCGCCACCGGTCTGGAAGCGGATGCGCGAGCCATTGCCGCCCGTGCCATACGCTCCAGCGCCAGCGCCACCGCCGAACATCGAGCCGAAAATGTCGGAGAATGCCCCCGCGTCGAATCCGCCCGCACCGGAGCCGCCGGCGAAGCGCGCGCCGCCCATGCCGAACTGACGGATGGCGTCGTACTTCTGGCGGTTGTCTTTGTTGCTGAGCACGTCGTACGCTTCGGAAATGTCTTTGAACTTTTCCTCCGCTTCCTTGGTCTTGTTCAGATCAGGATGGTACTTGCGCGCCAGCTTGCGGTACGCTTTGGTAATCTCATCGTCCGTGGCGTCTTTGGAGACACCGAGGACCTTGTAGAAATCCTTGCTCAGCCATTCATTCTCAGCCATGATGTGCCTCCTTTCACGAGGTTGCTGATGTCAAATGCCTGTTGTTGTTGAAATCGCTGTCACTGCGCTAGCTCTGCGGGGACGCCACGACCACGCGAGCCGCGCGAATCACGCGGTCGCCGATACGGTAGCCGGCTTCCACCACGGTGTCGACGGTTTCCTTCTCGGCCTGCGGATCCGGCTTGTGCAGGATCGCGTCATGCTTGGTCGGGTCGAAATCCTCGCCTTTTTCGCCGAACTTCTCGACGCCGAACTTTTCGAACGCCTTGTCGATTTTGGCGGAAACGGCTTTGAAGGATTCGTCCATTTCGCTGTGTTCGCGAATGCGATCGATGTCATCAAGTGCCGGCAGCAGTGCGGTCAGCACGTCGATGATGCCGTGCTGGCGGAAGCGTTCCTGCTCCTTCTGCGAACGATTGCGGAAGTTGATGAATTCCGCACGTTCGCGCTGAAGGGCTTCCAAGTATTCCGCCGCTTCCTTCTTGGCCTGGCCAAGCGGAGTCAGCGTATCTTCACCATCTTGCGTCGCACCATCCGCAGCATCGCCGTTTTCTTGCGATTCGGAAGATGCTGCGTTCGCTGCAGTTGCTGCAGAATCTGCAGAATCGGAAGTTGCACTTGCTGCAGAATCGCCATTATTCTGCGATTCCTGCGATGCACCGGCTGCAGGGGCGGCCTGCCCGGACAGGTTGTCCATGTCGGGCAGGTCGTTCAGATATTCGTCCTTGTTGAAGTCGGACATGATTACTTGTTGTCCTTGTCGTCATCGTCCACGACTTCGGCGTCAACCACGTCGTCGTCAGCGGGAGCGGAACCGGCGGCACCTGCGGCGCCTGCGGCATCGGCGGCACCCTGCTGTGCGTAGAGGGCCTGGCCGATCTTCTGGGCGGAGGTCATCAGCTCGCTCTGGGCGGACTTGATCTTCTCAATGTCCTCACCCTTCAGGGCTTCCTTGAGCTCGTTGACCTTATCGGTGACTTCCTTGGCCACATCGTCGGAGAGCTTGTCTTTATTGTCGTTGACGAGCTTCTCGGTCTGATAGGCGAAGGATTCGGCCTGGTTGCGGGTTTCGGCGTCTTCCTTGCGCTTCTTGTCTTCGGCTTCGTGAGCTTCGGCTTCCTTGACCATGCGGTCGATTTCGTCCTTGCCCAGGCCGGAACCGCCGGTGATGGTCATGGACTGTTCCTTGCCGGTGCCCTTGTCCTTGGCGGACACGTGCACAATGCCGTTGGCGTCGATATCGAAAGTGACCTCGATCTGCGGAACGCCACGCGGAGCCGGAGCGATGCCGGTCAGCTCGAAGGTGCCCAGCGGCTTGTTGTCGCGAGCGAACTCACGCTCGCCCTGATAGACCTGAATCAGCACGGACGGCTGGTTGTCTTCCGCGGTGGAGAACACCTCGGAGCGCTTGGTCGGAATGGCGGTGTTGCGGTCGATGAGCTTGGTCATGATGCCGCCCTTGGTCTCGATGCCGAGGCTCAGCGGGGTCACGTCAATCAGCAGGACGTCCTTGCGGTCGCCCTTGATGACGCCGGACTGCACAGCGGCGCCGACGGCCACGACCTCATCCGGGTTCACGGACTGGTTCGCTTCCTTGCCGCCGGTAAGCTCCTTGACGAGCTCCTTGACGGCCGGCATACGGGTGGAGCCACCGACCAGCACCACGTGGTCGATGTCGCTCACGGAGATGTTGGCATCGCGCAGCACGTTGTTGAACGGCGTGCGGCAGCGGCCCAGCAGGTCGGAGGTCATTTCCTCGAAGTGCGCACGGGTCAGGGTCTCGTCCAGGTGCACCGGGGTGCCGTCGGGCATCATGGCCAGGTACTGCATGTTGATGGAGGTCGAAGTGGACGAAGACAGTTCCTTCTTCGCCTGCTCCGCGGCCTCCTTCAGACGCTGCAGCGCGATCTTGTCCTTGGACAGGTCGACGCCGTACTTGTTCTTGACCTCGCCGACGAGCCAGTCGATGACCTTCTGATCCCAGTCGTCGCCGCCCAGGTGGTTGTCGCCGTTGGTGGCCTTCACCTGAATGGTGGAGAAGCCGTCGTCGTCCTTGCCGATCTCCAGCAGGGACACATCGAAAGTGCCGCCACCGAGGTCGAAGACCAGGATGGTTTCGTCTTCCTTGCCCTTTTCGAGGCCGTAGGCCAGTGCGGCTGCGGTCGGCTCGTTGATGATACGCAGCACGTTCAGGCCTGCGATGGTGCCGGCGTCCTTGGTGGCCTGACGCTGAGCGTCGTTGAAGTATGCCGGGCAGGTGATCACGGCGTCGGTGACCGGTTCGCCGAGGTAGGCTTCGGCGTCGCGCTTCAGCTTCATCAGCACCTGTGCGGAGATCTCCTGCGGAGTCCACTTCTTGCCGTCGATTTCAACGGTCCAGTCGGTGCCCATGTGGCGCTTGACGGAGCTGATGGTGCGGTCGACGTTGGTCACGGCCTGACGCTTGGCGACTTCGCCGACGAGGATCTCGCCGGACTTGCTGAATGCCACGACGGACGGCGTGGTGCGAGCGCCTTCAGCGTTCACGATAACGGTGGGCTGGCCACCTTCAAGAGTTGCGATGCAGGAATTAGTAGTACCCAGATCGATGCCAACTGCGCGTCCCATAACTTGTCTCCTTTGTAGATAGGTTCGCTATGCGTTTTCTGTTCTATTCGTTCTTTCGCCCGAGTTTCGGTTTGCCGCCTCCCGGACTTTCCAAAACTTGAGCCTACACCACTCAACTTTGAATCGCAAGCGATTATTCCCAAATCTACAAAAAAGTTGAGCTCCCTTCGCTCAACTTTTTATCAGACACAATCTCAAGCGCAACTTCAGACGCAATCTCAAGACACGACTTCAAGGCGCGATCACCATTGAAAAGCAGCCGAAAATCGCAATCTCAACAAAACCTGCCGTCTCACCATCGGCAGGACGCGAGCGCAATCCGTCAACGTTTCAACTGCCTTTCGTTGACGAATCGCCACCTATCAGCTATCAGCGATCAATATCAGGCCAAATCAGGCCGCACCGGAACCCGCGTTCGGATTAGCCAGATTGGCGGCGACCGGCGCAAGAAGCACACGACCCGTACCGCGGTACACGTTGACCAAGCCCTCGCCGCTCGCAGCCGAACCGATCAGCGTCTTCGTGGAACGCTCGACCGTGAACTGCAGGCCGTTCGTCCACGCGATCGCGAAATTGCCGTCCACCTTCAGCTCGTCGTTCTCCAAATCGACGGTCACGATTTCGGAAGCGGGCACCGGCGATTCCAACGCAACCGTTCCCTGTCCCATCAGCGACAGGTTGAACAGGCCCTCGCCGCCGGCCATCATCGCGCTCGGACGCGAAACCATAACCGCACGCTGCTGAATCGTGGTTTCGCAAGCGTAGAACAGGCCGTCGTTCACTGTGATCGCGCCGCCCATCTGGCTCGGATCAAGCAGCAGCACATGGCGGTAGGTCGGTTCGAGCACAACCACGCCGTTGCCGTGATATTCCGGCTTGACCGCGGACTCGTTGGTGACCGCTCCACGCGCCAGCTTGCCGATGAAATCGCCAACGCCCTTCACACCGGTCGTCACTTCGACATGGCCGACGGTCCACTGCATGGCGCCCGCCTGCACAACCGCACCGGTCTTGCCATTGAGATTGCAGACCAGCTGGCGGCGGCGCACGTTCATTTCGGACGCATAGTAGGCGTCCATGGCGCTGCCGTAGGTCACGGAAAAGTCGCGCTTCCATTCCATGACCTGGAAAATGCCCTGCTGCGCGACGATCGCGGCATCGTCATTATCCGTCAGATTGTAAATACGCACGAATGCTCCTTCGCTCTGTTGATACTTCGGTTTCGAGGGATTTGCCCTCGGTTTCGAGAGATTTGCTCTCTGCCTTAAGGGGTCTACTCGGTTTGCGAGATTCACCCTCGATTCGAGAGATAGATATCTCGAGATGAATATCTCATTTTTGAGATAGACACCTCGAGCAATATTGTCTCACAGCGACCGTTGCTTTGGACGCCCCATCTCAATTTGGATTTGCACGGATTACACGAAATATACAAGATCCGGACCACACTGTAATGAGTGCGATCCGGATCTTATCCGTAATCTTCAGTTGTTATCTTCAGTTATGACTCTCAGATTTCCAGAATTCTTAGAATTTCAGAATTCTTCCGATTTCCATCTTCAGATTCCCAGATTTTTCAGCGGCTGATCTTGGCGGTCTTGACGATCATCGCGATTGCGGCCAGCATGGCGATCGCAAGTGCGGCGATGGTGATCGCGGCACCGGTGTTGCCGAGCACACCGGACTTCGGATTGTTGCTCACCTTGCCGGAAGCGATCACGTCATTCTTACCGTCACCCGGCTTCTCATCTGAGGAATCGCGGGCCGGAGCTTGGAAGTCGACGGTCACGGTCTTGCCGGACTGGCGGCCGGTGACGGTGAGCGTGTACTCGTTGCCTTCAGCAACTTTGTCGAGCGCGATGCTGGTGGTCTGAGCGGTCTTGACGCGCACGCCGGAAACCGGAGTGGAGCTGTCGGAAGCGGCGAAAACGTTGCCGGACTTGTCCTTAAGCTCATAGGAGAGCACTGCGTCGCCGTTGAATCCGGTGGATTCAGCCACATACTTGCCGTCGGTGAGCTTCACTTCGGTCTTGGCGTCGTTGGAGAGCGACTTCTGATCGTCGGAGGTGGAGGCAAGGCCGAGGGTGTTGGCGATGGTGTAGAAGTTGTCGGTCTGGTCGGTCAGGCCAATCACGCGCTGGGCGCCAGGGCCGGAAGCGGCGATGCGCAGCTGGGTGCCGGTGTGAGCCATGTCGCCGCCATTGTAGCCGCCGTCCTCATCGCGGGAGTCGGCTTCAGCGGTGCCGTAGGAGACGACCATATTGTTGCCGTCAGCGGTCTTGAGCACGGTGGAGAGTGCGTAGGCCGGCTGAGCGTTGAGGATCTGGGAAGTGTGGGCGTGGTCGGCGGTGACGATCACGAGGGTGTTGGTCAGGTCAACGTTCTTCATGGCGTAGGCGATGGCCTGATCGAAATCGTCGGTTTCACCGATCTGGCCGCAAGCGTTGCCAGCGTGGTCCTGCTTGTCGATGGAAGCGCCCTCAACCTGCAGGAAGTAGCCATTCGCGTCGCTGGCCGGGTTGGCTTCGAGCAGATCGAGCGCCTTCTTGGTCATGTCGGCGAGCGAAGAGCCCTGGTTGCCGAGCCACTTGTCGTTCATAGTGCACACGATCGGGTTGGCGTCCTTGGCCGGATCCTGCGCGGTGGCCTTGGACGGGTTGAACTTGGTAGGCATGTTGCCGTCGCTCATCAGGGCGAGCACCGGTTGGCCCTCCTTGTATTCGAGCGCGTTCATTGCGGCCGGATCGTTTTCGACGGTCTGGTAGCCCATTTCCTTGGCCTGCTCCCACACGGTCTTGCCAGCGTATTCGCCGCCCTGCACGGTCTGGCGGAAGTACTTGGAGCCGCCACCGATGGTCACGTCAGCGCGGGTATCGAGCAGCTGCTCGGAAATGGAACCGATGCCGCCGTTTTCCTTGAGCTGGTTGGCGAGGCAGCGCTTGAGCGCGTCGTTGGAGCTGCCGTCGGTCTTGCCCTGTGGGCCGTAGCAGCCACGCTCGGTGGAGTGCGACTCGAGCACGGCCGGAGTGGCGTCCTGGATTTCGGCGGTGGTCACATTGCCGGTGGCCTTGCCCGCCGCCTTGGCGAGTTCGAACAGGTTGAGCTGCGGGTTGCCGTACACGTCAACGTCCACGGCGTTGTTGTAGGTCTTGGTGCCGGTTGCCCATGCGGAGCCGGATGCGGAGGAATCGGTCACTGCGGTGAGCTTGCCCGGGTTCGGGTTGGCGTTGAGGCTGCCGTCGGAGTTCTTGCCGACTGCGCTGTCGCCGCTGTTGCCGCCCAGCGAGAAGGTGGTGTACTGGCCGGTGCCGGCGTTGGTGTCGCCGAGTTCTGCTGGCTGGCCGACTGCATCGAGGCCTTCGAAGTGGCCGTTCGCACCCTTGAGATAATCGCGGGCGACGGTGATCTCGGAATCGCCCATGCCGTCACCGATGAACAGGATGACGTTCTTGGCGTTGCCGTTGCCGATGGCAGCAATGCGCTGTGCGCCGCCGTGCTGAGCCAGTTCCGCAACGGACTTGCCGTTCAGGTTGTAGGTGGTGGTTTCGTCAGCGAGCGCCGGTGCCGCGAGTGCGCCGAGCGTTGCGATTGAAGCGACTGCTGCAATCGCTCCCTTGAGAGCCTTTCGATTGCTCATCTTGTTCTTCTTTCTTCAGCCTGTGCTGTATTGCGATTCCCACGCTAGGTTCCGCAAACCAACTTCCGAGGCGTTTTAGACGAACACAATATGAACTCTCGTCTTCACAAAGTGAACACTTATCTCAAATCCTCTTTCCGCCAACCATCATTCCCAATACCCCCTAAATGCTGAATTATGACTCATGCTTTTCCCGCATGAAGTGCAAACGGTCAGGCAGAGGCGCGGGCGGAGCGGGTGGCCTTGACGGCTACGAAGAAGCTGCGGATCAGGAGCACGCACAGGTAGATGACGAACATGATCGAGCCGACGCGGGGCGAGACTGCGCCCGCAATCCATGTGCCGAATGGCGCGGTAACGGCAGCTACCAAGCCAATAATCAGCGCGGCCTTCACATGCACCAGCTTGCGCTTCAGGTTTGCCACGCTCGTGGTGATCGAGTTCGGGAACATGGCCAGCAGCGACGTGCCTCGCGCAATCAGATCGGAAGCGTTGAACAGCATCGACAGTGCGGGCACGGCGAGCGCCCCGCCGCCAATCCCCAGCAGTCCCGCCAATATGCCAATCACCACGCCCAGCAGCACCAGGCAAACTCCGGTCAGCACGCTCATCGTAATGTGCTGGTCTCGCGACGGCACGAAACTTATCTGGTTCGCCACCACAAACACGAGGAACACTACGAAAATCCATCGCAATACGAGTTCCGGCAAGCGCGAAAGCAACCAACTGCCAATCTGCCCGCCTACGAACATGCCGCCAAACAGCAGCAGCGCGGCGAGCCAGTCCACGTTTCCGCAAGTCGCGTACGAAATGACGCCGGAAATCGAGGTCGGTACGATCGCAAGCATTGACGTCGCCGCCGCATTGCGTTGCGTCAAGCCGAGCCATACCAGCGCAGGCACGATCACCGTGCCGCCGCCGATGCCGAACATGCCTGACAGCAGTCCTACTGCCACGCCGACGATCACCAGCACTACAATGCCTCGCGCGGATTCGTCGAGTCCCGCAGGATCCGCGCCAAATAGCCGATCCGCTTTCCCGCCGAATTTCCCGCTCGGCTGCACACTCGATCGCACACTTTCTTCAGCGCGTTCAACACTTTCAGCATTCGAAATATTGGAAATATCCGATTTCTTCATCTCTCCCCTACCATCGCATTTCTTCCTTCTTGCGATAATTGCGATAGTTGCGATAGTACATTCCCGCACATCGCAGCGTCGCAAGACCGGCAGAATACGAGAAGGAAGAAGAGAAACTACGCCCGCCTGCCGGACGAGTGGCGCCCGGCAGCCACGCGATCGGCTTTCACGATGCGCCCGCGCCGCCACAGCCGTGCCAGCCATACGCACGCGAATCCAATGATCGACACGAGCAGCCCAATCACAAGAGCCGCCACAGCCGTCATATACCCCGGCTCGTCGTACGTGGTCGCGTCCGGCACTTTCGGGTTCGGTATGCGATGCCCGCGCACGAGCAGCCTGTGCGAGTTCACCCCGTATGGCGTGCATGTGATCAGCGTCGCGTAGTCTTTGCCGGATTCGATGTTGAGTTTGCTGATGTCGCTCGGCAGCACTACGGAAATTTGGTCAACCTGGTACGTGTAGGTTTCGTCGAGCACGTGGAATGCGAACGTGTCGCCTTTTTGCAGTTCGTCGAGACCGGTGAGCAGTTTCGCGCTGGGCAATCCGGTATGCCCGGAAATCACCGCATGCGTGGTTTCGCCGCCTACGGGCAGTGACGTTCCCGCCAAATGCCCTGCCGCGATTTGCAGCACGCCTTCGCTGGTGCCATGGTAGACGGGCAGTTTCACTTTGATGCGCGGTATGGTCACGTATCCCATGATGCCGGTACCGGTTATGTCGAGCGTGTTTTCGTATGTTTGCTTCTGCTCGTCGGTCAGGTGCCAGCGGTCGCCGTTCGCCGCGAGCGCCTCGTTGTAGGCGTGCGCCGCGTCGAGCATTTGCTGTTTTTCTTCGCCGGAGAGATCTTCGGTTTGTTCCACGTAGCTTGCCACGGCGTACGACTGGTGCATGCGGTTCCACCAGTCGCTGAATGTTGGGTATGCGATGAGGCAGATCGCGCCGATCATGAATATTGCGGATATTGCGATTAATACGTCGAGCAGCGCGTTCGACTTTTTCTTCGGTTTCTTCGATTGTTCCGAAGATTTTACAGATTTCAAAGATTCCGATTTCGCACTTTCCGCGCCTTCCGCAGAACCTTCCGCACTTTCCATGCCTTCCGTGCTTTCCGAAAATTCAGCGAATTCTGAGAATCCGGCAAAGTCGGAAGAGCCGGCAATATCCGCGGAATCCCCGGCAATCTTACGGCGCGCTTCAGCAGTTTCACGGCGCGCTTCAGTGCTCGGTTCTCCCGATTCGCTGTTTCCGCTCCGCCGCCGTTTCACGCTACTGTTCGCCTTCCCGCTTTCTCGCGATCCTCACTACGCCTAAGAGTACCAATGCTGCGGCGCAGATGGCGGCTGCCATCCAGGCCACGCTCTGCACTGCCGAGCCGGTGTGTGCGGGCGGGGTTTCGGGTGGTGTGTGCGTGTTGGTGATGGTGGTGGTGTCGCCTTCCACGTCAGAGAGGGTGGTGTACCCGCTGGGTACGGAAGCTTCGACCACCGCCCACTGGTGTGCGGAGGAAAGTCCCGTCCACGAATGTGCCCACTTGTTGGACTCGTTGAGTTTCACTTCTTCGAATACCACGCCGTCACGCAATAATTTCACGGTGATGGCTTCGGGGCGCTTGCCGTCGGAGTCATTGCGATCGTTCCACACTTTGCGCACGGTGCGTTCCAGAGTCGGCTTGAGTTGGGTGGAGCATTCGGTTTTTGGTTCGATGGCGAGTTCGCGTGATCCGTTGGAGACGCCGTCTTGCGGCATGGCGACGAGCATGTTGGCGGAAGCGCACTGCCAGTAGGAGTCTTCGTCGGCCGTTCCGCCAACAGCAGCCGCGCCAGCAGCGCCTTCGACTTTCACGCTATCGGACACGACCAGATACAGCCCGTCTTCCACGCCGGCGAACGTGAGTCGCCCGGCTTTGTCGGTTTCGCCCGAGTCCACGGCTGCGGATTCGCTTGCCCCGTTCGCCGCGATGAGTCCGGCGAGCGTGTTGGCCACGTCGCGGTACACTTGCGCGTCATATCCGGTTACTTTCGACCAGTCGATCGGGTATGCGGTGGAGTCGGTGAATGGTGCGACGGGTTCGAAGTTTGCGCCGGACGAGACTTGCCCGACTTTGTATAGGCGGAAGGTTGCTCCCGGAATGGCGAACTCGCCCGTTCCAGCGGTTCCAGAACCGGAAGCGCCTCCCGCATTAGAGTCAGCCCCGTCATTGCTTTTGCGTTGATACGTAATGGCGATGCTGCCGCTGGCAGAGTCTGTTGGCGCCGCAACCGCATCGCGAGTGGTGAGTGCACAGATTGCGGCGGCACATGCGACGGCAGCTGCGCAGCATGTTGCGACGATGCGGCTTGCGATCGTGTGTTCCTTCATTGCCAGCCCCTCTTCTGTGGTTCTTTCTGTGAAAGCTAGAAATATCAAGTCGCCCCCAACTTGCGACTTGGAAAAATTAGGGAGTCAGGCTGAATTCTCGTTAGTTTAGGCAGTTTACAAGGGATTTGAGGCAATCCAGCCTGACATATGTGGGTTCAGTTATTGTTCAATTATTTTTAAATTATGTTGATTGTGATGATTCCGCTGTTGCCATGCGGAGGTAAGTGCATGGCAACAGCGGTTTCATGTGTAGTTATTTTCAGTTATGTTGACTGTGATCCGTTGAATCAGGCGTTGCGGCGACGCAGTGCCATGACCAGGGTTGCGCCAGCGAGCACGAGCACTGCCACGCCAGCCACATACAGCATCACCGTGCCCATGCCACCGGTGGACGGCAGCGAGGAACCCTGAGTGTTGACGATGTTGATTGCGACATTGCCGTTCCGAATATCGCCTTTGATCGCGGTGCCGCCATCAACCGTGACCTGAAGAGCGGTCAGAGCCTCATCTGCGGTTCCGCTCCAGTTCTGGCCATTAACAGTGGCTGCGGTAATCTCAACCTTGAAGTCACTGGCTGGCAGGTTGTAGCCTGCAGGAGCCTTGGTTTCGTGGAGGTAATAGGTACCAGCGTCCAGACCGGTAACAGAGAACAGACCTTGTGCGTCAGAAGTCAGCGTGGTGCCTTCATCGTTCCAAGAAGTGACCTTGCCGTCGTTGACAACAGCGTACTTACCCTCGGAGTTCTTAAGCTTGAACTCAGCGCCCTGAAGCTTGGTATCAGCATTCTTGGAGTCGACCTTGGTGGTGTCGAGCTTGTAGGTGAAGACGATGACCTTGTCTTCCGGAGTTTCAGCGGTAGACGGGGCGCCCTCACCGGACTGGTCAGGCTTGTTGGAGTAGGTGAGCTTTGCTTCGTTCTCGTTACCCGGCAGACCAATCTGAGCGGAAGAGTTCAGCTTCGCGGTGTAATCCACGATGATGTACTGATTCTTCTTCACGTTCCCTTTATTGACCTTCTTCAAGTCATTGGTGGAAACCTCGAAGGACTTGACAAGCGGGTCAGTAATGGTGAAGTCGCCCGTAACATCAGTATCGTTTTCATCAAGCACCTTGTCATCAGACAGGTAGACCTTCACGCTCGTCGGAGCATCGAAGCCCGCGCCCAGCGTATCGGAGAACTTATACACGTAGGTATCGTACTGGCTCATGTCCGGCACGGAACCGATCAGATGGAACGGGACGTCATCGCCGATGTTATAGTCGGCCACATCGTTGAAGCCCTCACCATACGTGGTTTCAGTCGAAGCCTTCGCGTTTTCCTTGACCTTCTTCTCGAGGGTCGGCACATCAGTCTTGTCCTCGATAGTGATGTCGTCGGTGATAGCAAGCACTGCCGGGTTGTAGACAGTCTGATTTCCAGCGGTCGTGGAGTCGACGATCAGGTAGTAGCCGGTAGCGAGATTGTTGACACCACTCTGCAGAGCAGTTCCGTCGCCCTTCTTGTTTGCCAGAGCAATCTTGGCCACAATGTTAGCGTTCGCACCGTTGCTCGGGAAGTGAGTCGTATCGCCAAGTGCTGCCACGAACTGATCAGGAGTGGTCACATCGGTGAAGTGAGAACCAATGGTCGTATCAGCCTTCAATGCGTTGAGGAACTTAGCATCATCAATGCCGCTGCCCCAATGAGTGGAACCAAGAGCGCCACCCGATGTTGCTTGGCTACCGGTGAGAATCTGGTATGCGGTATACGAGTGATTCTGCAGATTGCCACTGGTCGGAACAGTAACAGTAACCTCGTGGGTATCAGCTGCCATTGCGGTGCTGGCAACGCCTGCGAAGCCAGCCGTGGCCATGGCTGCGGATGCTGCCACAGCGACGAGGCCTTTGAGAACCTTATTCATTGTTCTCCCTTTCTTTCCTTTTTCCATAAACTTGTTGAAATCTTCGTTGTTTTCCAACGTTTTCAATTATTTTTCAGTTATTGAGTTATTGCCCAGAAGGCAGTGGTCGTTTGTTTTACGGACCATCCCCTCCTCTTCTAGACGTGTTCATTGCCGACGCCTCCTGACTTTCAGGGCCAGTCCGGCCGTCGCAACAGATGCCATGGCCACAAGCAATCCCGTAGCCAAAGTCTTCATATTCCCGTCGCCGCCCGTCCCCGGCAACACCACCCCCGGCTGATTCTCAATATTGCCGAGCTGGGCTTCAAGCACAACCGTCGAATCCTTTGGACCGATGGTGAACTTGTGTGCGGTAGTGTCCAGGTTGTATCCGTCGGGAGCCACGGTTTCCACGAGTTCATACTCGCCCCACTTCAGGCCCGCCAACTTGAACTGGCCTGCGGTAGCGTCGGAATCATATGGATCGCCGGCGTTGACCGGAGTGCACGTAGCATCGCAATCCGTGATGTTCCAGGTTTCGGCGGAATTCAAGGCTGCGAATGCCGTCCCGTTCCACACGCTCACACGCTTCAGCGTCCACTGCGATCCGGAAAGCTTCGTGCTTGTGCCCGCCGCAACCTTCGCCCACGTTACGGAGCCGGTTTCACGATTGTTGTACACGGTTTCCGCAGTCGCATTGGACTTCTCAGCACTATCGACGATCGTAAGGTGAATTTCTTCGCTCACCGAATTCGCGTCGATTACAAACGCGTACGTCGTGTTATTGGCGGCGAAGCCGTCACGCTTCTGCTCCTTCAGCGTGTACACGCCCCACGGAAGCCCCTCAAACCTGAACTTACCGGCAGTGGAATCCTTGTCGGCATACACGCCATCGCCACCGTTGTCGGTCAACGTATGCGTATAGTCATCGCCCGACACAGCAACCATGGAAGCCGTTTCAGCATTCCAAGCCTGAGTCTGGGTCAGCGTCCAACTCGTGCCTCCAAGCAACGAATCATCGTTGGTTGCGGACGAGCCGTCATCACCGGTGTCTTTCTTATCCCAAACCACAACGCCGTTCTTGCGATCGTTTGGAATCTTATCGTCTGTCGGAAGATTCGATTCGTTCGTCACAATCTGTCCATCGCGAACCACAATCGTGTATGTCGTTTCCGAAAGCACATATCCGGTAGGTGCCTTGGTTTCCTTCAGCGTGTATTTGCCGTTATCCAGGCTGACGCGGAACTTGCCAACGCCGGAATCCAGGTCCGCCTTCGTCGAGATCGTTTCCTCATCGGCGATCGGCTTCGCGAAGTTTGCTGCAATACCGTCCGTTTCGCCGCTCTTCAGCACCGCGCTGTACACGTGGGCGTTGATATTGCGAGCCGCAACCGTGGAAACATTGCAATCGCTGATGGCGGGAACCGTTGTTGTCAGCGTTCCTTTATTAATGGTCATCGCCTCAACGTAGCCGCCCGAAGCATAACTACTATTCGAACCACCATTGTTGTCCCAGTCACCGCTGCCGAAATGGAAAGTAACCTTGACTTCCTTGCTATCCGGATTCGCAATCTCGTATGAATACCAGTCGTTGCATCCGCTAATGGAAGACATAGCAGGGTCACTGTTTACATCGTTTGTATTCCAGTTGTCGCCGACCGCGTAGTGAATCTGCGGAACACCCGTCGCATAGTAATACACGACAGTGGACTTCTGCTTCACCGTAATATGCACGGTTTGCGACAGATTACCCGCCTTTACGGTGATGTCGGCATTGCCCGCGCTCACTGCGGAAACAAGACCATTGTCGCTGACCGTGGCAATGCCAGTATTGGAGCTTTCCCAAGTCAAAGCCGTGTTTGCAGGCTGCACTTCCGCAGCCAACTGCAACGTGCCATTGTACTTGAGCGACACGGTCTGACCGACAAGACTGGTTTTGTTCGTATCGCCATCCTTGTACAGGGTCAGGGAAGCTGCGGAATCGTTGGTGACAGTAACGTTCAGCGTGTTGCACACCTTGCTGTCAGACGCGGAGCAGACGGTGAACGTCGTGCTGCCTTTGCCGACTGCGATGACGTTGAATGTGCCGGATCCTTCAGCGGACGAAATACGAGCCACATTCTCATAACCGTCGGCACCAGTCCACTTCACCTGCTGGCTGGCATCGCTCGGATCGACCTTCACCGTGATCGGAGCGGTGTCGCCGCCCTTGTCCAACGTGAGGTCGGCGATCGCGTTGCCGTCAGCACCAAGCAGGGAAACGCTGGTAGGCGTGGTCGTGTTGTCGGTAATGTTCCACGTTTGCTGCGGATCGGTATCCGTTCGTGTCAGCTGCCATTCGGAACCGGCAAGGGCACCGCTATTGCTCGTGCCGTCAACCTTTGACCAGGCGAGTTCCGTGCCGGCGGTTTCATTGATGATGGCGCCTTCGGTTGTCAGCAGTTTCTTGCTGTTGTCGGTGATCTCCGTACCGTTTGCGTCATACACCTTGACGATTGTGGTTGCGTCGGTTCCGCCTTCCGCAGTATCAATGCGGTAGATGTTCGTATTCTTCGCATATCCTGAGGCTGCCGCCTGTTCGCGAAGATAGTAAGTTGCATTGGTTTTCAGACCATCGACCTGCAACGTGCCGTCAGCAGAATCCCAATCATTGCCGCCGTTGTCGGTGAGTGTGATCAGAGCGCCGCTGTTATTGATTGCATTTTGGAGATTTCCATACACTGTCCAAGTCGTGCCGCCGAGCGGAGTCGCGGTATTGCCCGCAACCTTCTTCCAAGTGATGGATGCGGAGTTGTTGAGTGCACCACTCCACGGGAAGTTGTGACGTTCCTGATCCATATCGATGATGGACGCAGAATTGATATCACCGCCATTATGCTTCGCCTGAGTGGGGTTGTACATCATGAAATCGTCACCCACATACACGCGACCATTGGTGGTCACATGCGATTCAAGGCTACCGTCCGGCACCATAATGCTGCCGAGCATTGCTGCGGAAGGATCGTCGGACACGGAAGAGTTGAAAATCGAAGTAACACTCGCCTGGCTCCAATTCGTACCATCGGCATGAAGCTTCTTCACCGTTGCATTATCGGCTCGGCCGCCCATGATGGTGACTTTCTGAGCCGTGGGGAAGTTCCACATCAGCTTCTGGGAAACCTTCGAATAGGTATCGGCATTCGAGTCAGCGCTATATGGAATCTGATTATTGTTGCCGGTCTTGCCACCCATGACGTAACCGTTGGAAATTTCTTTCGCTCCCGCAGTATCCGGGTCATTATAGTTCGAAGCGCCGCCCCACCAGAAGCGCCAGCCGGTACGCATCTGAATCTCATTGCTAGGGCCATTTTCGTTCACCACGTTGATCACAACGGACGCATCTTCGGGAATATTACGGAACCAAAAATCAATGCCCTTATCAGTATTCAGCTCGGAAGCCTGAACCGTAAATACCTGAAGCTTGGATTCCTTGTCTCCAGTGAACGTAATCAGCTTTTCATCACCACTGTTGAAGCTCATCTGCAACTTGTATGTGCTGAAGTTCTTCTCGGACGAAGGATGATTAGTGTTCCAATGATAGCCGGAATGTACATCATCGTTGTCATACACGGAATACTTATTCCAGTCATACTTCTTGCGTTCGTAATTCTGCTGCGCTGGAGCATCGCCATACTCGACGCCGCCAGTATCCTTCAGAGTTGACAGCTGCTTGGAATTGGACTTGAACTTGTCGCCAAAGCTGTCAATCGTGTTGCCCTGACCGTCCTTGACATTGCTCCAGTCCGCGTAATTCCATGTGACATCGCTATCAGGCGTGGTGCCAGAGCCGTACTTGTAGATGGAACTGCACGTTACCTTACTACAAGAAGGCATGCCCCACAATGTGGTTTTATTGCCTCCGACAACGCCTTGGTAATTGCCGCTGATGCCAGCGCCCTGCGTCGTGTCGATGCCGCTTGCTGACGACTTCCAAGCTTGGGCGGTACTCGCACCAGATAAATTCGTGTTGGTACCCTCGACTGCGATAATAGTACTACCAGCAGCAGGCTTGTACTGTGCGCCGAAAGCTACGGTGCCGATGGTGAAGAAGCCTTTTTGGGCGCGCTGCATGTACTTGCCGAGAATGAAGGTCTGACCTTCCATTTCCGCAGCCCAAGAACCGTGAATAGAGCCATCAGCAGTGCCGGTTTCACCGTCTGTGGGCGCGCCAACGTAGAAATCTCTGCCTACGTATGTGGCAAGACCGGTATCCGCCTCGTTGACGTCAGTAGAGCCGTCGCCCATATGGATGGTGTTCGACGTGGCGAATGCGCCATCGTCCTTGCTTTGATCGGCATTGGCGCTGTAGGTGGGGATGAAGGCGGTGACGGCTACGGTGGCCATCATGGCAACTGCGACTGCGGCGGCGGTCAGGGAGCGGGCATGAGAGAAGGCGCGGGCAGATACCACTCGCGCTCCCGAGTAATGCTGTGGCGCCGAGCTCCTCGCTCCGCCTCTGAGCAATCTCTTCATCATGTCCCCTAACTGCACGAATCAGACCCCCTCAGACATTCCGACTCTAACACGACATCCTTTGCAATATGCCATCTACAGGAGTGGCAACTACGCCACTCAACCTTTTTCTCTCTCCCGCACCTTGTGGGTACGGCTCAAAATGATAACCTTTGCATTCATGAAAATCACTGAAACAAAAATACCACCCCCCCCCCGATATAAAGGTGGTAAAACCTTTGTTTTCCAGTACCGAAGCGTCTAATCCGTTCTGCCAACTGGAGTTTGAAATCGTTCGCAAAAACGCCGAGGTTACCCCTGCGATCAGTCTTTGTTAATCTAACCGATACCCTCCACGGCGTGTCGCGAAACAAATGATTGCAAACCGTTTCATTCATTGCAGAAATTTTCATGAAAATACCCCCTAGTACACCCGTGTACCACACCCCAATTTCCCCGCCCCCGCCGCCCATCCACACTCGTTACAATCAACAATCACAAATCAACCATGGAAATCTCATAACCTCGCAACAGGCGGCAAAACCTCCGACCACAGGGATAAATTTTCAGGGCTCGCACACTCTCCAACAGCTACATATGAGACAAGGGCGCGTAAGGGATCGAGCCGTGACAACCAAGGTTGCGAAATGAACTATGATGATGGTTGCAAGTCCCGCATCCTACGAAGACGGCAAGTACCCGAGCGAAACCGGAAAATCCACTCCGGATCGCACCTCGACGCGGTCGGCAAAAAGCGAGTCACCGTCGTCTACGACGCCCAAGACACGCAACGGAACTTGTGCAGACACCACCAGCAGCGTTGCGCAGACGGCGGCAGCTGGCAGTATATGCAAAATACCCCCGTATTGTCGGCGTGAATCAAAACGGCAAGTACGGAGGCATGAAGAAGAGTGGCAGAAAAATCAGCGATCTCCGCCGTAGACGGAGTCGGTGCCGCGGAGCACAAGCTGGGCACGCACCACCTCATACGGATTTTCGAGAGTCTCCCCCGCAATCAGCTTCACGGCCTTCCGCGCTGCGGCACGACCCATGGCGAACGGATCCTGACGCATGGTCGTCAGGTTCACGGTGTCGGCATATGCGGAATCGTCGAAGCCGATGATCGAATAGTCACGCGGCGTGCGATGCCCATACCGGTCAAGGCGCAGCACGAGCGGAATCGCCATCATATCGGTCTGGCAGCAAATGCCGTCGGGGAACTCATCCAACGCAAGCAGCGCGGTCAACGCCGAATCGGCGAACGTTTTGCCGCGCGGCACGGAAAGCACGCGCCACTTGAAATCGTGCGTGCCCTCCATGGTCTTGCATGCGCGAATGAAGCCCTGCCCGCGCGCATCGATCGACGAATTGATCGAATCGACTGCATCGGAGCACACGTACACAATGTTTTTGTGCCCAAGATTGATTAGATGCTGCGCGGACGAGAACATGCCGTCTTCATCGTCGATGGAGATCGTTGCGTCGAAGCCTTCCTGCGATGGCGTGTTGATGCCGATGATCGGCACATGAATACGCTGCAACTGCTGGATTTCCTCCGGTTCGACGCCGAACGACGTTACGAACACGGCGTCGACGTTGCGTCGCACCGGAAGATTCGTAAAGAAGTCACGCCTGTTCTCACCGGTATCGAGATGCTGGAACAGAGAGATGTCGTATCCGGCATCATGCATGACGGAATTGATTCCAGCGAATACTTCCATATTGAACCAGCTGGTGATTTCCTCATTCATCAGCATGGCGACACGGTACGTTTGCCCTGACTTCAGTGCCGTCGCGGAACGGGAGATATTAAAATCCAACCGGTCCGCGGTGTCGAGCACCTTGCGCCTGGTACGCTCGGAAACGAGCTCCGGACGCGTGAACGCGCGCGAAACCGTCGAAATCGACACTCCTGCGGCCTTGGCCACCTCACGAATGCCAGCCTTGTCCATGTCAGCCCCTTTGCAGCTCACAGCATCATCGCACCCCTGCCAACAGTGGAACGGGTGGTATTTGGAGCGACGACGCTCTCTCAATCTGTTTTCATTATAGTGCGAACGTTGTCAAAACTCTCGCAATATGATCAAATTTCATGCGACAGCCGCGCAAATCAGCAAAATTACCGGATAGAAGGCATAGAACATCCACTTAGTCCATGAATGTTTGTATCCGAGTTTGCCATTGTAGTAGTGCACGAATGCAACACCGACGCCAGGCGCAATCATCATCACCGCACCGAACAGACCGGCCGTGAACATCATGGTGTTTTCACGCGAGCGCATCAGCCAGAAAATCAGCACGAAACCAAGCGTCACCGCACCCAGGCTCATCAGATGCTGGCGCAGTCCGACACGCAACAGCAGATCCCACAATACGGCAACCACTACCAGCACAATGTCGGAGATCACGAGCATGGCACCTTGGTAGCGCTGCGCCACCCATTTCATTGCTGCGAGCATGGCGAAGGCGATGAACAGGCCGAACACCGGATTCTGCGAGCCGAAATCGAACGGCTTGCCCGAAGTGGCGAGATCGTACGGCACTTCGGCGATTAGTGCCAGCAACAGCAGCTGCACGCCGTATGCCACGCGATTGCGCGTCTGCTGGAAGCCTTGCACCAGCAGCCACGCGTAGATCGGCGCGGCGAACCACGACACCACTTCGCATAGCACCATGGCCGTAAGCGACGTCATGTTGCTCGTGTCGGATCCGAAAATCAGTGGCACCAGCGTGGTACTGCCGGCGGAAAGCACCAGCGCCACCGCGCCGATTACCTTGAGCTGGAATACGCTCAATCCGCGGCGCTGCTTTTTCTTGCGGCGCATGCCCGCAAAGCCGATCTGGTCGGTGACGTCGGTTCCGGAGCCGTTTTCGGTGTAGCCTTCCATAAGTCCTCCTCGAGTTTTCCTCGATTCCATCGCGCAAGCAATCATGCGCGCACGTAATCGTCTGCGCACACTGTGCCACGTCACGACATTACGCCGCGGTATCGCGTTGCGGCATCGCTGCCATATGCGGAGCTTCGCGTCTCACGCGCTTGCACAGCATTCCGCGCAATATGTTTTTCACGTAACCCCTGTGCGACATGTTTCACGCGATTGTTTCACACTATGTCTTTCGTGCTTTCACGTAGCTTTACTCGCATCATCTTGCCATTGTTGCAAAAATCCTGCGAACGTATGCTGCAAATGTATGCAACATACCTTACACGCTTTACGAAAGGTGACCCCCGTAAACGTGGCGCACGCCGCGCAATACGCGCAACGCAACGCACGCCCCGCAATACACGAGCAGTACGCACGCAATGCGAAAGATCAGGCGTTCAGCACGTAATCCAGCAATCCTTCATAATCGGCACCCTTAAACGAACGCACCGCATAACTCGACGCATCCGGATCGTCGGCCGGCGAAATCTCCGTGCGGAAATACACGCCGTCGATGCCCGCCGAACGCGCACCGACAATATCGTTCTTCTCGTCATTGCCCACCATCAGCGCATGCTTGGCGGTAACGAATTCACGGTCGAGCGCCAGCATATACAAATCGCGCGCGGGCTTGCGAATCTTTTCCTCGCTGGAGATGATCACGTCGTCAAGCACGCTGGCAAGTCCCGTCATTTCCAACTCGGCACGGGTATAGCAGGATTGCGCGTTGCTGAGCAGCGCCACGACAATGCCGGCTTCCTGCAGTTTTTCGATCATTTCCAGCGCACCCGGATACAGGCGGATCATGCTGGTGCTACCCTGACGGAACGCCCACGCGGCCTTTTGAGCGGCCTGCGGCAACGCCAGCAACCGTTCCGCCTCGTCGTTGCGATTCATGAGCAGCGAGCGGTACACCGGCAGCACGTCGAACTCGTCCCACCCATTGCGAACGATGGCATGATTCGACTGATGCAGCATTTCGCGCGCCTCAAGTTTTTCGAAACGTTCACGCAGTGCCTCAACCGAATCGTATTGCGCTCCAAGCTCGCAAGCGGTGTCATACAAGGCCTGCCAGGCCGCGTCGCACTGTTCGTCGGTACGTATGTCAATAAGCGTTCCATACAGATCGAAGAACACAACCTCGTATTTAGGGGTATGCGTCACGTTTTCCATAGCAGGTCCTTTCATCGGCATCGTCGCCGCTTTACCGGCGGCGGCGATTGCCACTTTGCAGCCGCCGCCCTTGCAAACCAATGCGTTACATGCGTTATGCACGAGGTTACCGCAACCGCCAGATTGCAAACGTATGCGGTGGCACGATCAAATAATCGCCATCTCCCGCACTGATGCACGCCGCGGATGCGTTTGTGGACGAACCCATGCCGCACCACACGCGAGACGACTCCGAAACCGGCGCAACCGCAGTCGAGGCAACGTCAATCGCGCCAATATGACGTCCCGGATTCACCGCCACCAAGTAGTCGCCGACCCGGAACACCAGTTCGTCGCCTTCCACGCTGACGATCACACGATCGCCGTCAAACCATTCCGCCGAGCTCTTACGCAAGGCGATCAGTTTCGTGTAATACTCCACCAGATCGCGCATGCGCCAGGCACGAGTCCAATCAAGCCAATTCAGCTCGCGCGTCGAATCGTACGAATCGGAATTGCCGTATTTCGTACGCGCGAACTCCTCGCCAGACAGCATGAACGGAATGCCCGCGGAAGTGAGCACAATGCCCGCCGCCATACGATTCGCATCCATTACCGTGGCCATGGCCCCGGCAATCGCGGAACCGGCCGAGGCGAGCCCAGCTTCCGAAAGATCGGCGTCATACAACGCCTTCGGCACGTCCACGGAATTCTCGTTGTCGCCTTCACTAACGGCGCTGCCCAGCGATTTCGCGGCAAGACTTGCGCAAAGCTTGTCCCACAAGGTCAGATCGTCATGCGCGGAAACATACTGGATCACTTGACCCGCAACACCTTCCGGCTGTTTGCTGGCACGCCAGGCGTTCACCGCGTCGCGCACGGAGGCCGCATTCTCATGCATACCCCCGTTAACGTATCCGGGACGGTCCGAGAAGAACACATGCCCCTTGATGGCGTCTCGCGTGGTGTCGCAAAAATGCCCGATGCGATTATCAAGCTGCGGCAATCCGGCCTTGTCGGCAAGCACGGTGCCCGGCAAAGCCGCGGTAGCGCCAGCCGACCACGGTTCGCCATACATAAGAATGCTCGGCCCACGGTCAGGGATTTCGTCCAAAGCGGCGCGCACGGCGTTCATGGTCTCGACGTCGATCAGGCCCATCAGGTCGAATCGGAAGCCGTCAAGATGGTATTCCCTCGCCCAATACGCCACGGATTCCACCACAAAACGGCGGAACATCGCACGTTCCGTGGCCATATCGCATCCGCATCCGGAGCCGTTCGACAACGCCCCGTTCGGCTTGCGGCGCAGGAAGTATTCGGGCACGATGCGCTCGAACCAGTTGTCGGGCGAGAACATGTGATTGTAGACCACGTCCATAATCACTTTGATGCCGGCATTATGCAACGCCTGCACCATCTGCTTGACCTCGCGGATGCGCACGGACCCGTCATACGGATTCGTGGAGTACGATCCTTCAGGAACGTTGTAATTGACGGGATCGTAACCCCAGTTGTATCGGCTGCAGATCGTTTCGTCGACGGAACCGAAATCGTAGATCGGCATCAGCTGCACCGCGGTAATGCCAAGCTTTTTGAGATACGACAATCCCGTCGGAAAATCAGGATGACCGTCCAACGTCGTTCCCAGGTCGGTGAACGCAAGATATTTTCCACGATGGGATTCGGGGAATCCTCCCGCGGGATCGTTGCTGAAATCGCCGACATGCGTTTCCCAAACAACCGTTTGCGCAATCGGCACTTCCGGCATGCGATCGGCATCCCAACCTTCGGGATCGGTGCGAGGCAAGTCGACGACCATGCTTCGACGGCCGTTCACGCCAGCCGCGTGCGCCCATGGATCGGCAACGCGATCGACGGAACCGCAATCGCGTTCAATCAAAAAATCGTAATATAAGCCGTGTTTATTATCGGCAAAATCGTAAGTCCAAGAGCCATCGGCCTCGGGACGCATCAAAAACTGCCCAATTAAAGCGTCGCCGTCTTCCCCCTTGGAACCGCGCGAGAACAACCTCAACGTTATTTTCTCGGCCGTTGGGGCCCAAATGGCAAACTGGGTGCCGGATTGCGAAACCACGGCACCCAGCGGCCGTTCCAGACAAAGCGGGAACGGTTCGGCGACTCTCGTATTCGGCTGTTCGAAATTGTTTTCGAGGCTGTTTACGAGCGTCATTGCTTCCCCTTTTTCTAACTGTTATCAGCCCTTGACAGAACCTGACATGGACTCCTGATAGAAACGCTGCATCACGATGAACAGGATGGCGATCGGGATGGAGATCACGACCGCGGCCGCGGCGAAGCGGGCGTACCAGTTCTGGATGTATTCCTTCTGCAGCATGAGCCACAGGCCCAATGCCACGGTGTAGTTGGACTGCGTGCGGCAGATCACCTTGGCCATGACGAAGTCGAGCCACGGGGTCAGGAAGCCGATGATGGCCTGATAGACGATCATGGGCTTGCAGATCGGGATGATGATCTTGTAGAACACCTGGAAACGGGTGCAGCCGTCAAGCAGGGCGGCCTCATCCAACGAGGTTGGGATGGTGTCCATGTAGCCCTTCATCACGTAGAATCCAGCACCGGAACCTGCGGAGTACACAAGAATCAGCGCCACGGTGGTCATAGCGCCGCTTGACAGGCCCAAGGCCTTCAGAATGAAGTAGATGGCGGTGACGGCCATGATGCCTGGGAACATGCCGAGAATCAGCACGACGTTCATGAAAGTCTTACGCACGCGGAAGCGCATACGGCTCATGCAGTACGCCACCGACAGCACGAAGATCACGGAGATCACGCAGGTGAAGCAGGCGATGATGAACGTGGTCATGAACATCTTCGGGAAGTCCAGCACGTTGCGGTCGGTGAACAGCACCTTGTAGTTGTCCAGCGTCCATTCCTTCGGGAAGAAGGAGCTGGTGTACGGGGCGGTGTTCTTGTTAAAGGACTCCGCGAACACCCACACGATCGGCACGAGCCAGATCACGGCCAGGATGGCGAGGAACAGGTGGGCGAAGATGTCGCCGGTGATGCGGCGGATCTTCTGGTCATGCAGGAAGCCATGGCTTTCCACTTTGGTTGAGGAATGCTTGTTGCTCATCGGAATGCCTCCTCATTCTTATAGGAGCCGGAATTGCGGTAGGTGATCAGCGAGACCACGGCCAACACAATGAAGGTCATGATGCCTATCACAGCGCCAAGGTTGTAGTCCTGCTTATCCACGGTGAGCTTGTACAGCCAGGTGATGAGCAGATCGGTGGAGCCTGCGGAATCGCCCAGTGGGGTAGGATCTCCGCTGGACAGCAGGTAGATGACGTTGAAGTTGTTCACATTGCCGGTGAAGGTGGTGATCAGGTACGGTGTGAGCACGAAGATGATGTACGGCATGGTGATCTTGGTGAAGATCTGCCACCAGTTTGCGCCATCGATCTTCGCCGCTTCGTACTGATCGGCAGGAATGTTCTGCAGAATACCGGTGATCTGCATGATGGTGTACGGAATACCAACCCACAGGTTGATGATGATGACGGTGACGCGGGCCCAGGTGGCGTTGGTGAAGAACGGCAGCGGGCCGTCAATCCAACCCCACGTCTGCAGCATGCGGTTCACCGCACCCTGCGGCTGGAGCATAGTGTGCATGACCAGCAGGGATACGAACTGCGGAACTGCGATGGACATGGAGAAGCAGGCACGCCAAAAACCCTTGAAGTGGGTGGTCTTACGGTTGATGATCATGGCCACGAACATGCCGAAGAAGAAGTTCAGGAAGGTGGCGAAGAAGGCCCAGACCAATGTCCACACCAGCACGCGTCCGAACAGTGCTGCGTTAACAGTGCCGCCGCTGTTGGAGAAGACCTTGGCGAAGTTTTCAAAGCCGACCCAGTGGAACAGCACGAGGTGCTTGTGGTCGTAGCTGGTGAACGCCATGGAAATCATGAAAATCAACGGAAGCACAGTGAACACTGCGATGCCCAGCGTAGGCAGGAACATCAGCAGGACATGAGCCTTGGCGTCGAGCAGTTCGTGCACATCATCCATGAAGCTCGGAGCCTTGCCGTTCTCTTCAAGCAGCACCTGGGACTTGTATGCGGAACGCACCGACATGACCCACAGGCCGACGAAGGCCACGCAGATCACGAGGGACGCCACGCCGTAGAGCAGGATGACCACGGAACGATCCGGCTCGACATACTGCCAGAAGCCGTCAACCAGTTTCTTGCCGCCCTTGTTTTCGCCCAAGCTTGGCAGCTTGGACAGATAACCAACGCCATTGGTAGCCATAAATACGAAGAACGCGACTTCAAGGGCCAGCATGGCAATGCCCTTGACGTACTGCTTGCGCACGATGTTTCCAAGACCGAATACGACCGCGGAAAGCTTGGTGAACACATCACCGTGGGTCAGCGCAGCCTTGACCGTGTACGGCGACGGGGGAACATAGTCAGCGCCCTGCTTCCGGCGGCGCTTCATTTCCCGAGGGGAAAGAGTCGTTGCTGTCATTTCGACCGCCTCTCTAGATTTTGAACATAAAAAAGCTTTGCTTCCGGACAAGGGGAAGGAGAATTTGAAAAACCTTGCCCGGGAATGCAAAGCTCGGAGGAGGAGTGAGCCATTGCGCCGAAAGGGAGAAACACCATGACTCGAAGCGTTGCTCATATGCGCCGGGTGGCTGGCGGGATTCGGCAAACCAGCCACCCGACGCTTTTCAGTTATTGGTATTGGGTTTCAGGATTTCACTCAGCGATGGTGCCCTTGGTCTGGTCAATCCAGTCCTGATACTTGGCAGCAGCGTTGTCCTTGGTGATTTCCTTGTTGACCAGGGCCTTGCCGAAGGTCTCGGCCGGGGTCCACCAGTCGTTCATGCCAGCCAGGCCGGACTGCAGGATTGCGGTGTTGGCCATGGTGTCAGCCTGAGCCTTGGCAGCGATGTCGTCGGTGGTCAGGTCGGACAGGGAGGTGTCGCTCGGCGGGATCTGACGCATCTCGTAGTGCAGCTTCTGGGAGTCGGTGTTGCCGAGGTAGGCTGCGAACTGAGCGGCGGCCTTGGTGTTCTTGGCGTTCGGGTTGTAAGCGACAGCCTTGGTAGCTGCGAAGGACTTCATCTGCTTTTTCTCGCCGTTCACGGTGAAGGTCGGCAGCTGAGTAGCGGCGTAGTTGTCGCCCAGGGCTTCCTTCACGTCAGCTGCGGACCAGGTGCCGGAGAACAGCACGTCGGCGGAGCCATCCTTAATGGCGGCAAGGCCGGAAGCGCCGTCGTCGTTGGAGAAGTTCGGATTGGCGACCACATCGACCAGATAAGAAGTAATATCGGCGCCGTCCTTCGGGAAGACCATGCCTGCATCGGCGTCATTGCCCTTCTCGCCAAACAGGCTCAGACCATCATAGAAGCCGTTGATGTACCAGGAATTTTGCAGGGGGAAGGTGACCTTGGCCTTGGAAAGGATGGTATCGAAGTCCTTGGCCTCATCCTCGGTGATCTTGGACTTGTTGTAGTACATGAACCACGTGTTGTCGGTGTACGGCACACCGTAGAGCTTGCCATCGGTACCGGTGACGGAATCGACTTCGAGGTCGCCGTTCTGTTCCTTCACCTGTTTCTCGGCGTCGGTACCCAGCTGGCCAATGGCCTTGGCGTCCATCAGAACGCCCAACTGATCGGAAGCGAACATATAGACATCGGCCGCGGCGGACGGATCGGTGCTGACCTGCTTGGAAGCGTCACCTTCGGAGACGACGTCGTTCTTCCAAGTGATGTTGTACTCTGGGTGATCCTTAGCGAAGTTCTCTTCGACCTGACCCAGCCAATTGGTATCCTTGGCCTGGTCTTCCTGCGGAGCCCACACGCTCAGGGTGATGTCCTCGGTGCCGGAGGCACCGCTCTTGCTATCGCCGTCGGAGGAGCCGCCGCATGCAGCGAGCGGGACCAGCATTGCAACAGCTGCGGTAAGTCCGATTGCCTTCTTCCAATCGATCTTCATTGACCTTTCCTTTCCTCACATAACCTTGTGTATCTTCAGCGCAACCGGTACCGAACGTCTGATCAAACTCCGCATACGTTCGCACCATCGTCTTTCAAGCGGGTGTTGTCCGTCTTTGGAGCTACCGGATGTGCATCAGTGATTGCAAGTGTAGCACAGTTTTGCCAACGTTTGCAATCTGACGTTAAGATTGTTTCAGCAGTTGCCGGAAAACACGTTTATTCCAAGGAGACACACCGACATGATTTCCCCTTCGACACACCCCTGTCCACAATGGCTTTCCAACGCGATCTTCTACGAGATCTATCCGCAATCCTTCGCCGACTCCAATGGCGACGGCATCGGAGACATTCCCGGCATCACCGCAAAACTCGGCTACATCACCGACCTTGGCTGCAACGCGATCTGGCTGAACCCGTGCTTCGATTCGCCCTTCAAAGACGCGGGCTACGACGTGCGCGACTACAAGAAGGTCGCCCCCCGCTACGGCACCAACGACGATCTGGCGGCCCTGTTCGCAGCCGCCCACGAGCGCGGCATGCATGTAATCCTCGACCTCGTGCCCGGCCACACCAGCGAGGAACACGAATGGTTCCGCCACAGCGCCGAGGTGGATCGCAACGAGTACTCCGACCGTTACATTTGGACGGATTCCTGGATTTCCGGCGGTGACGGCCTGCCGTTCATCGGCGGGGAAACGCCACGCAACGGCACCTACATTCTGAACTTCTTCAAATGCCAGCCGGCACTCAACTACGGTTTCGCACATCCCCAGCGCGCATGGCAGAAGCCCGCGTTCGGCCCGGAGGCGATCGCCACCTGCGATGCGATGGTAGACGTGATGAGATTCTGGCTTTCGCTTGGCGCGGACGGCTTCCGCGTTGACATGGCAGACAGTCTCGTCAAGCAGGACGACGCCGGCAAACCGTTCACGATTCGCACTTGGCAGTACATGTTTTCCAAGATTCGTCCGGAATTTCCAGAAGCCGCGTTCGTGTCGGAATGGGGACGCCCGAACGAATCACTGGAAGCCGGTTTCGATATGGATTTCTATTTGGATTGGCGCTGGGACGGCATTCCGAACGGCTACAACATGCTGTTGCGCAACGTCGATAATCCGTTGAGCAGGGATGGCGATAAAAGCTATTTCAACGTGGATTCGGGCACGCCGATCAGTGATTTTCTCGAGCAGTACGAACCGCAGCTGCGCGAGGCGGAACACCTCGGAGGCACCTTCAATTTCATCACCTGCAACCACGACACCGCGCGCGTGGCACCACGCCTTTCCGAGCGTGAGATCGCCCTGGCATACTGCACGCTGTTCGCTATGCCGGGCGTGCCTTTCATATATTACGGAGACGAGATCGGCATGAGGTACCGCGACCTGCCCACCAAGGAGGGCGGCTACGTGCGCACCGGCTCGCGCACGCCGATGCAATGGCAGAGCCTCGCCTCGCTCAACGCGAGTTATGCGACGCCGGCCATCACCGGCGGGAACTATCTTCCGGTCGACCCCTCCCCTGACGCGCCCAACGTCGCCGACTCCCAATCCAACAAAGCCTCACTGTGGTATACGGTGCGCCGCATGCTGCATCTGAGGGGGAATTGCGACCCCCTTCAATCGAGGGCATCCTTCCATCCGATCTCACGCAGAAGGCTGTTCGCATTCGAGCGTTCGACCGATCTGGAACGAGTGATCGTGGCGGTCAATCCGAGCATAAACAGCGAACGTTTGCAATTACCGAATGGTCACTATCGAAAGATTTTCGAAATCGGCGAGACCAAGGTCGATTTCAACACTTTGACCCTCGGTACGCAAAGCTTTGCAATTCTGAAGGCGACCGCATGACCCATTCCGAGCAGTGCCGTCGTCAGCTTCAACGAAACATGCCGTCATTACCATGGCGGCAACGCCATCGCACTTCGGAAACAGCGGTGGCAACGACGGTAGGACGGCAGTCATATCCACTTTCAAACACCTTGCAAACGATAGGCAAACAGAAAAAGCATTTTCACTATCTAACGTCTATAAAGTAGTTAAGAAATCGCAATACTTCAACGTTTACACCCAATAACACGCCTATTGAAAACGATGTCATAATATGCTACAGTACATAGCAGAACGGTTGGCATACGCACCGAAGCGCGCCAATCGCGTGGCAATGCAGCATCATCGGCCAGCAACGGCCCCGGAAAGAAGGAACCTATGACGGCAACCCAGCAAACCGAAAGCGCGGAACGCATCGCACGACCGCTTATTCAGCTCGCCAAACTCAACGGCATCTCAACGTCGTATATCGACCAGCTCGGCACCTACGTGGAAATCCGCGACGAAGTGCTCGTCTCCGTACTTGCGGCGCTCGGCGTGGACGCATCCAGCGATGAAGCGATCGCGGCATCGTACGAACTCACCAAGCAGCGCATCGCAGACACCCTTGTGGAACCGACCATCGTGAAGTTCATCGGCAAGGAAGCGACCACGCCGATCCGCGCGAAGGGCTACGACGTGACGCTACGCCTGTTGCTTGAGGACGGCACGCGGTATGAGGGCAACCTGTGCATGTATTTGGCCCCGCAGACCGACGGCTCGCTCACGCTCACCCTGCCGGACGACATTCCCGCCGGCTACCACACGCTGCGCGTCAACGCGGGCCCGCTGCACGGCGAGGCGCGACTGATCTGCGCCCCGGCACGCGTACCGCTGCCGCCTGCGGTTGCCGAAAAGCAGCGTTGGGGTTGGATGGCGCAAATGTATTCCATCCGCTCCGCCGAATCGTGGGGCGTGGGCGACTACGGCGATCTGAAGCTGCTGCTCACCGACGCCGCCGAAAAGTCGCATGCCGATTTCATGCTCATCAACCCGATCCACGCAACCGCGCCGGTCGAGCCGCTCGAACCGTCGCCGTACCTGCCGGAATCGCGCCGATTCATGAACGTCACCTACATTCGCCCGCAGGATATCGAGGAATATGCGGGGCTTGACGAGGCCGCGTTGGCCGAAGTCGAGCGCTTGCACGCCGAAGTCGCTCCCGCCAACGACAATGCCGACGAACTCGACATCAACTCCGCGTGGTGGCACAAGCGCCAGGCGCTGCAGCTCGTGTTCAAGGTGCCGCGTTCCGCCGAGCGTCAGGCCGCATTCGAAGCGTTCAAGGAGGCGGCCGGCCCGGATCTGCGCGCATTCGCCGCGTGGTCGGTGGCCTTCCAGATGTGGGGCGCCCCATGGGAGGGCACATGGTTCGCGGAGACGAACCGTGATTCGCCGGAAGTGGCCGAACTCATGCGCGATCATGCCGACATGGTCGAATTCGAATGCTGGCTGCAGTGGATCGCCGACGAACAGGTGACCGCCGCGCAGAACGCCGCACGCGAAAGCGGCATGGCATTGGGCCTCATGCAAGACATGGCTGTGGGCGTGCACTCGCTGGGCGCCGACGTGTGGTGGAATCCGGAACGCTTCGCCGTCGGCAGCGTCACCGTTGGCTGCCCGCCGGACTTCTACAACCAGCAGGGCCAGGACTGGGGCCAGCCGCCGTTCAATCCGAACTATCTCGCCAAAACCGGTTATGGCGTGTACCGCGAAATGGTGCACAACATGTTCTCGCACGCGGGCGCGGTGCGCATCGACCATGTGCTCGGCCTGTTCCGCCTGTGGTGGATTCCGCAGGGCGAAGGCGCACGCGGCGGCGCATACGTCACCTACGACTATGAGGCGATGATCGCGATCCTCACGATCGAGGCTTCCCGCGTGAACGGCCTAGTGGTCGGCGAAGACCTCGGCACCGTGCCGGATTACGTGCGCACCGTGCTTGCCGAGCACGGTCTGCTCGGCTGCACGGTGGAATGGTTCGCCCGTGTGGACGACTCCCCCAACGCCGGCGACCCGTATGCCGATCCGGCCGATTACCGCGAGTATGCGTTGGCATCCGTCACCACGCACGATCTGCCGCCGACCGCAGGCTACCTGCAGTTCGAGCATGTCAAGCTGCGCGAAGAACTGAACCTGCTCACCGGTCCGGTCGAGGAATTCCAGGCGTCCGCAACCGCGGAACGTCAGGCCATGCTTGACCGACTGGTCGAAAGCGAACTGATCACGCCGGAAATCGCCGCGGACGTCGACGACCATATTCAAGAGATCGTCGAGGCGATGCACAAGATGCTGCTCCGCTCGCCATCCGTGCTTCTGCAGGCGGCGCTGGTGGACGGCGTCGGCGAAACCCGTTCGCAGAACCAGCCGGGCACGTCCAGCGAATACTGCAACTGGCGCGTGCCACTGGCAGGCCCCGACCACAAGGTGGTGCACACCGACGAAGTGTTCGACCTGCCGCGCGTGAAGTCGCTTTCCGCCATCATGAACGGCGAAAAGTAATTTCCCAACAGTAAGATTTCCTCACACAACACCAAAAAAATACGAAAAGTCCCGTCAAACACAATATTTGACGGGACTTTTCTTTATTTCCGTTCGTTTTTCTGCTCGATCCTCCATTTAATGACAACGATAACAGGAGATTTCGCAACACATAGCATGCCGTAAACAGATTTACGCATGAAAACGATTGCCGCACTGCCGAGTAGACTGGTGCGCATGAAGTTCCTATCACCCGATTCCGGCTTTATGCGCGGCCTCAGCGACGCCGTCGACGCGATTTGGATCAACATCCTCATGTTGGTCACCAGCATTCCGGTCATCACCATCGGCGCGGCACTGACCGCCGGCCACGACGCGGCACGACGCTCGCTCGCCGGCGAAGGCACGGTCACCCGCAATTACTTCGCCGCATTCCGATCAAACTTCGCAAAAGCAACCGGATATTGGCTGATTTTCGGCATTGCAGGCGCCATCAGCGTGTACTCATGGATCGTGCTGCAGATCACGCCGCTGCTGATTCCAAAATTCGCGTTGAGCATTGTATGGGTGATCGGATTCGAATGGATCTGGGCTTTGCAGTCACGCTTCGAGAACTCGTTCTGGCGCACACTCGGCAACGCCTTCGTCTTCGGCGTCAGCAATATCGGGCACACGCTCGGCATGGCCGCCATCGACGCGGTCTATATCGCACTGCTGGTCGGCAGCTGGTTTTACATGCCGCAAGGCCTGTTCCTGCTTCTCGTTTTGGGCTACGGCACCATGATTATGATTCACGTGCCGATTTTCGAGCACGTGTTCCGCAAATATATGAAGTAGTTTTCTGATTCGGATATGAAAGAGTCCGAGCGAGATTTCTCTCGTTCGGACTCTTTTTTGCGAGGCAGCGGCGTTTTTCCGTGGCTGATCGAAGGATCATCCTTGACGGCTCCGCAATTAAGGATCGGTCTTCGGCCGGGCTCAATGCTACCTGAGCGAGGCCTGTCGGCCTCGCTCAGGCTGGTGCATGGGACAGCGCACTGCACTGTCCCACAAAGGATGATCTTCGATCATCCCTTGACTGCACCAGCCATTACACCCTTGACGATGTGCTTCTGGCAGATGAGGTAGAAGACGATGATCGGGATGATGGCCATCACCAGGCAGGCCATCATGGCACCCATATCAACGGAACCGTAACCGCCCTTGAGGTACTGGATGGCCACGGAAATGGTCTTGTACTTGCCCAAGTCGAGCGTCAGGTACGGCAGCAGGTAGTCGTTCCAAATCCACATTGCCTGCAGAATCGCAACAGACACGATCGACGGCTTCATGATCGGCACCACGATCTGGAAGAAAATGCGGGGCACGGAAGCGCCGTCAATCATTGCGGACTCTTCCAACGACTGCGGAATGCCCTTGACCACACCGGTGAAGATGAACACGGCCAGGCCTGCGCCGAATCCCAAGTACACAATGCACAAGCCCCACGGAGTGTTGAGCTTCAGCATATCGGCGAGCTTCGAAAGCGTGAACATCACCATCTGGAACGGCACGATCATGTTGAACAGGAACAGCGTGTACAGCAGCTTCGCAGCCCAGTTGTTCACACGCACGATCCACCATGCGCACATCGAGGTGCACACCAGGATCAGAATCACCGAGCCGACCGTGATCAGCAGGGTCCAGCCGAAGCTGGCGAAGAAATTCGTGGTTTCAATGCCACGGGTATAGTTTTCCAATCCAACGAACGCCTTGCCGGTCGGAATGGAGAACGCGTTACGCGAAATGTACGCCTTCTGCTTGAAGGAGTTGATGATCACCAGCACGATCGGGAAAATCCATGCCAGCGAGACCAAGGAAAACAGTACGGTCCACAATCCGCCGTGCTTGACCTTTTCTCCGGAAATCATGCTTCCACCTCCTTGGAAGTCGTCAGCTTATTCTGAATCAGCGCAACAATCGCGACAAGCACGAAGAACAGCACTGCCTTGGCCTGTCCAACGCCTTCCCAGCCGACGCGGCCATAGAAGGTGCGGGTGATGTTCATCGCCAGGCCTTCAGACATGTTCGACGGAGCGCCGTTCGTTAATGCGAGGTTCTGGTCATAGAGCTTGAAGCCGTTGGTAACGCACAGGAACGAGCACACGGTGATCGACGGCATCATCAGCGGAATGATGATCTTGAACATGGTCTGCGTGCCATTTGCGCCATCCACGGAAGCCGCTTCGAGCACGTCGGTCGGCAGCGACTGCATGCCGGCGATGTAGATGATCATCATGTAGCCGATCTGCTGCCAGCACACCAGCACGACCAGACCCCAGAAGCCGTACGTTGCGCTATAGGTCAGCGAGCGCGCCCAGTGCGCGAGAATGCCGTTGAGCAGCAGCATCCAGATGTAGCCCAGAATGATGCCACCAATCAGGTTCGGCATGAAGAACACCGAACGGAAAATGTTCGATCCCTTGATCGCCTTGGTGAGCATGTAGGCGATGGAGAACGCGACCACGTTGATCACAATCGTGGTAACGATAGTCAGCAACGTAGAGAAGCCCAGCGCATGTAGGAATTCCTTATCCTGCAGTGCGCGGGTGTAGTTCTTAAGCCCTACGAACTCGGCGTCGGTAACCGTAGTGAACTTGCAAAAGCTCAGGTAGACGCCCATGATGAATGGAACGACGAATCCAATAATGAATGCGGCGAACGTTGGCAGCGCAAACAGCGCCCACCATTTGCGTATCGCCTTGCCAGCCATGCTGATCATAGCCTGCCTGCTTTCTTTCCTTCTCCATTCCGATCACCGCGGCACCGCGGTGCGGAATTCCTGCAATTGTTGGCCGAATCAGCGGATCACTGCTCTGTTCTCCACCTTTCCGGTATTTACACTCGTCATAATAAACGGCATGACACGAAATGTCAAACGTTGTCATTTTTGCATGTCTTGAAACGCAAATTTACCAACGTTGTCATGTTTTTGATTATCAAAACTCGTTGCAATATCAAGCATTTTAAGCCTCTTCTGCTATAATGAAAACGTTTGTAATGCATGTATTGCAAAGATGTCGCAATACAGTATGTTAGAACGTAAGCAGTCACAAGGAAAAACATGAAAAGCAGTATTCAAGATGTAGCGCAGCTTGCGCACGTATCCATTTCAACGGTTTCGCGTTCCTTCACACGCCCGGATCTCGTGTCGAAAGCCACCCGAGACAAGGTGATGAAAGCCGCGGACGAGCTGAACTTCTCCATTTCACGTTCCGCAGCCGCGCTGAAAACCGGTCGCGCGCTACGCATCGCGGTCCTGGTTTCCGGACGGCTCAACCTGTGGTTCAGCTCATCCATCATCGAAGGCCTCAACCAGATCTTCCACGACGAGGGATACGACATTTCCATCTACCAGATGTCGAGCATCGAGGAACGTCGTGAATTCTTCGACATGCTGCCGGTGCGCCGCAACGTCGACGCAGTAATCGTCATCTCCTTCGATATCGACGCCAACGAGATCGAGCAGCTCAAGTCCGTCAGCGTGCCGATCATCGGCATCAACTCGAGTTTGCCGGAAGAGCGCGGCTTCAACGCCGCCGTGCGCATCGACGACAAGCAGGGATCCGAGCTTGCCGCACGCCATCTTATGACGCTCGGCCACCGTGACATCGCCTACATTCGCACCGACCGCGAAGTGACGCTCCACTTCAGCGTGCAGGGACGTTTCGAATCGTTCATGGCGTGCTGCCAAGCCAACGGCGTCACGCCGCGCGTGCTCGTCACCAACGAAAGCAAGAACAACATCAGCAAAGTCGTGACGCAGCTGCTCAGCCTCGACCATACGCCGACCGCGATCGCCTGCCAGGAAGACGGCATCGCGGTGCCGCTGCTGTTCCAGCTGGAACGCAACGGATTCACCGTGCCGAACGATATTTCCATCATCGGCTACGACGACAGCATTTACGCGCGCGACCTCGGTCTGACCACCGTGCGCCAGACGCCTGTCGAAATGGCGCAGGAGGCGGCCCGCATGACGCTCGATCTCATTGAGGAGCGCCCGCTTGACGAACCGTTCAAAACGTTCCCGGCGCAGCTGATCGTGCGTTCCACTACGGCTCGTCTGCATCGCTAAACGATCCGAACGAGCACCGTTCGCATAGCGTCTGTTTTTTGCTGCCATGTTGCACTTCACCACTTCGTGACAGCGCTTACATTTCTGTGGTACAAATCCATGAATCTACAGCGTGTTTTCGTCTAAAATCAGGGCTTTTAGTATCATGGAAGCGTTAATCATTTTCATCAAAGGAGACACATGGCCAAACCGACCATCGCCAACGTAGCCGAATTGGCAGGAGTGTCGCAAGCCACCGTTTCCCGAGCACTTCGTGGCGCGACCAACGTCACAGAAGAGACCCGCATCAAAGTTCAGCGGGCAGCGGATCAACTCAACTTCACACTCTCAAAAAGCGCTTCCGCCCTAGCATCCGGAAAAACCATGCGCGTCATCCTCCTGGTCTCGGGCAAACTCAACGAGTGGTTCAATTCCGGAGTGCTCCAAGGGGTCTACGAGGAGCTCGCGCCGGTCGGCTATGACGTCACACCGGCCTTCATCACCGACCGCAGCGAACTGGACCGGTTCTTCTCCCAGCTGCCAAAAAGCCGCAACGCGGACGCCATCATCATTTCCTCATTTCAGCTCATGCCCGCCATGCGCGACCAGCTCCAAGCCATAGACCTGCCGACCGTGGGCGTCAACGTTCCTGCGGAATCGGGTTATTTCGACGCTTCCATCAGCATCGACAACTCCAGTGCGATGACCATGGCCGTACGATTGCTGCGCTCTCTGGGGCATACCAACATCGCGTTCTGCAGCGACTACATTCCGGCCGACATGGTCTACAACACCAGCCAACGCACCCAGGCGTTCGCGGATGCCGCACAGGCCAACGCCACCGATGGAATCACATTCAGCCTGCTTACGGCCGACGCGCACGATGCGCCGCTGAGCAAATCCGACCTCGCCTCGCAACTGACCGCGAAACTGCTATCCCTTCCGGAACGCCCCACCGCCGTCTGCGTGGAAACCGACCAAGTCGCCATCGCACTGGTCAAGGAACTACGCAAGCAGCAGCTGAATGTGCCGGAAGACATTTCAGTGCTCGGCTTTGACGACGCTGAAATCGCACAGGCAGCGGATCTTTCCACCATTCGCCAGGAGCCAATCGAGCTAGGGCGCATAGCCGGTAGAAAAGTGCTGCAGCTCCTACGTAACGAACCTCTTGAACATCCGCATGAACTGCAGGATCCTTTGCTGGTGTTGCGCAACACCACAAGCCGCATTGACAGCGGGGCGGCGCCGGCGGAATAAATCGGCGTCATAAATCGACGGCAGCTGAATAAATCGAGAGGCAGCGGAAAAACGTAAAGCCGCCAAAACGCGAAAGCGGCCTGTATGCATGAACCAGATCATGCACACAGGCCGCTCTTTTCATCGCAAGCCTTGCAGGGCTTCAATCAGCGGTGCGATCTCACCCCTGCTGATCGAATTTCTGCGCTTGAGGAACGGATCCCAACGATTCCTCGTTGTTGTTCCATTCGGTGGCCCAGCCGTCGACGTAGGCGCTCTTCACCTTGCTCCAATCGCCGGTGCCCTGCGCGTATTCGATAAGCGCCGCGGCGACGTCGTCCTGCCACTGCTGATCCGGAACGGTGAAGCTGCGTACCTCGGTCTTGCCGTCGGCAGCGTAGGAGCGAGCGATCTTGGTCAGCGGATTATCCGGCTGGAACTCATCGCCATCGAATGTGGTGAACGGTACGGAGAAGCCCATATCTTGGGAGAGGATCTTCTTGGCCTCGTCATCGGTGACCATCCACTTGATGAAGTCGAGCGTGGCCTGCTTGTCTTTGTCGGAAGCGTTCTTGTTCACCGCCCAGCTGGCGTCATACACGCCTGCGGGACCGCTCTCCTCCTCGCCCTTGATGCCCATGTAATACGGCAGCATGCCAAGATCGTCGTCCGCTACTTCGTTACCCTTGATCTGCGTGTAGGCCCAGACACCGTTCGGATAGAACGCCACCTGGCCAAGCGCGAATTCGGAAGTGACATCGTCGTACGTCTTCGAGCTGACCAGGCTCGGATCAGTCGGGCTGGTCTCCAGCTCGAGATCGAACAGATCCTTGTAGTTATCCAAGTAGGTGCCCTTGATGGTCTTGGAGAACGTGGTGTTCATGTCCTTGTACTCGTAGTACAGCGGGATGCGCCCCATATGCGCGGAGAAACGGTATGTGTCGGAGGCATCCAGACCTGGCGTCGCGAACGCGCCGTCGACGCCGAGATCGTCCTTGTGCTCGTTGATGGACTCGGCCACGGCCTTGAGCGTCTTGTAATCCTTGATGTCGTCGGCGCTCTTGATCACCGCGTAATCCTTGCTGGCGTAATCGTTGATGATCTTCTTGTTGTAGATGATGCCGTACCATTCAGCCGCGTATGGCAGCGTGAACGAATCGCCATCAATGGTGTAGGAGTAGGCCTTGCCGTCATCGGTGAGCAGTTTGTACGCTTCGGTGTCCTGCAATGGCTCGCAATACTTCTGATATTTTGCGAACTGGTCGAAACCGGAGATGTTGAACATGGTCGGCGCGTTGGACTTGGCCAGCTCCGAGCTCATGGTCGCATCGTATGTGCCGGACGCACCGGTCTGCACGTCCACCTGCACACCGGTTTTTTCGGTATACATTTCGGCGAGCTGCTTGTATTGGTCCACGACTTCCGACTTGTTGTTCATGAAATACACATGGCCCTTGTCGGAATCAGCGCTGCTGCCGCCGCCGCAAGCCGCCAACGATACGCCCATGGCCAACGCCGCGGCGACCGCGCACGTTTTGGTGATGATTCCCTGCTTCATTGCTTATCTCCTTCGTTGGATTTGTTGTTATTCGTTGGACTTGCTGATTTTCGTGGTAGATATTTGTACGTGCGCCGGCATTGCTTCCGGCCGCCGCGTTATAGCTGGAGCCAGACGGTGGTGTCCTGCGGCAATCGGCCATCCTCGGTGAGTTCACCCGACGCGAGGATGACATCGCCTTGCGGTAGTTCGGCCGGACGTTCGCCGAAATTGGTGACGCTCGCCCAACCGTTGGAACGACTGTAGGCGATGACTCCGCCGCGTTGTCCATCCGCGCCGTCCCGCACGTCAGATGGACGATCTTCGTCCAGCCACTGCAGTTCGGTGTCCTGCGGCATCAGGTTATGCCTCAACGACAGCGCCTTGCGGTACAGGTTCAGCATGGAATTCGGGTCGGCATCCTCCACGTCGACGGCGAAATCCTTGTACCATTTCGGCTGTGGTAGGTGTGGATCGTGCTCGGCGCCCGCAGGAGAGAAACCGAAAGAACCATCGTGGCCGAATTCGTCATCGGGATCATCGAGCTTCGGTGCGTCTGCGGCGACCCAGGGCAGCGGCACACGGCAGCCGTCACGGCCTTTTTCGATTTGCTCGCGCACGCTGTTGAATGCGGTGGGATCCTCCAGCTTGTTCCAAGGAATATCCGCGACTTCCGGCAGTCCCAGTTCCTCACCCTGGTAGATGTAGGTGGAACCAGGCAAGGCAAGTTCCATAAGAATCGCGGCGCGGGCACGCTTGGCGCCCAATTCGCGGTTCTCCTCATAGGTGGTACCGTCGCGCAGCAGCCAATCCTTGGCCAGCTGATGATGCGACGAGGCTGGAACCTGCGGCAATCCATAACGGCTGGCGTGACGAGGCACGTCGTGGTTGCTCATCACCCAAGTCGCGGAGGAGCCGGAACGTTCCGCGCTTTCCAAGCCTTCCTCGATGGCCAGGTGCATGTCGTCGCGAATCCAGTCCTTCTTGGCGAACTCGAAGTTGAACACCTGTCCGAGCTCTTCGGTCGAAGCGTACAGATGCTGGCGATCCGGATTGACCCAGGCTTCGGCCACGGCGAATGCCGGCGGATTGTACTCGTTGAACACCTTGCGCCACTCGCGGTAGATGTCATGCACCTCATCACGGTCATACAACGGGTGCGACCCGTCCGAGGGAAGCGCATGCTCGCAGACCTTGTAGCTTTCGAGGTCGTCGCGGTCAAGATCCTTGGCGAGGCCGTGCGCCACGTCCACGCGGAAGCCGTCCGCACCATGGTCGAGCCAGAAGCGCAGCGTCTTGATGAAGTCGGCGCGCACCTCGGGGTTCTTCCAGTTCCAGTCCGGCTGCTCCTTGGTGAACATGTGCAGATACCACTGGCCGTCAGGAACGCGCGTCCACGCCGGACCGCCGAAGCTTGCGATCCAATCAGTCGGCGGCTGGTCGCCGTTCGGGCCCTTGCCGTCGCGGAAGATGTAACGGTCGCGTTCCGGGGAGCCTGGGGCGGCCGCGAGGGCGGCCTTGAACCATTCGTGCAGGTTGGAGCTGTGGTTCGGCACGATGTCGACCACGACCTTGATGCCGTGCTCGTGGGCGGCCTTGGCGAGCTCGTCGAAATCGTCCATGGTGCCGAGCTTCGGGTCGACGTTGCGGTAGTCGTCCACGTCGTAGCCGCCGTCGGCAAGCTGGGACGGGTAGAACGGGCTCAGCCAGATGGCATCCACGCCGAGTTCGGCGAGGTAGTCGATCTTCTCGGTGACGCCTGCGATGCTGCCTAGGCCCGAACCGCGGGAGTCCTTGAAGGAACGCGGGTACACCTGGTAGACCACGGCCTGCTTCCACCACAACGCCGGATCGGTAGTATCAATTTCTTGTTGCACCATATGTTTTCACTTTCGTTCGCATCGTTGCAAAATGATAGCGGTTACATTTCTTCAAACTACAGATAAGAACATTTTTAAATCAACATCTTTTCTGCTTGTTATTAACAATGATAGCGCTTTCATTACTGCAACGCAATCCCTCCGACGCACGGCGTGTCCTACAACCGTACGTCGCCGCATAAAAAAACGAACTGCAATCAGGAGAGGAAAGGAAGACTTCCGATTGCAGCTCGTTGCTTGTTCAATTATTCAGTTATGCAGTTATTCGATCAATCACGCGCCGATGGTATTTCCAACGGTCCGCGCTACGCGACGCGCGGACCGATTCGTCATGCGCGATTACGATTGGTTTTTCGAGACGATCAGTGAGACGCGTCGTATTCGGTCTTCCAACCGTCCACGAATGCGGTCTTGACGGCATCCCAGTCGCCGGTGCCCTGCGCGTACTCGAGGAGGGCGGAACCGAGCTGGTTCTTCCACTCTTCGGACGGCATCATGGTGAAGTTCCAAGAGACTGCGGTCTTGTCAGAATTCTGATCTTCAACAGCGGCCTGCACCAGCGGATTGTCGGACTTGACATCGCTGAAGGACTTGAACGGAGTGGTGAAGCCCATGGCGCTAGACAGGGACTCGATGCCGGTCTTGCTGGTGACGACCCACTTCAGGAAGTCCTTGGTGGCCTGCTTATCGGCGTCGGAAGCCTTGGAGTTAATGCACCAGTAGTTCTCGGAGCCAGTGGCCAGACCCTGGTTCTCCTCGCCCTTGACGCCCGTGTAGATCGGGAGCATGCCGATGGACTCGGCCTTCATGCCGTTCTTCTGCAGATCGGTCCATGCCCAAGTGCCGTTCTGATAGAACACGGCCTCGCCGAGGGAGAACTCGGAGGTGGCGTCATCACCGGTCTTGGAGCTCAGCTGGGTCGGTTCGGTGGTGGAATCCTTCAGGTACAGGTCGAAGATGTTCTTATACTCCGGCAGATAGGTACCCTTGACGGTCGCCGGCTGCTTGGTGATGTTGTCATCCTTGAACTCGTAGTACAGCGGCAGGTTGGCCAGATGGGTCTTGAAGCGCCAATCGGAGCTGGAATCGAAACCGGCGGAAGTGAATGCGCCCTTAACGCCGAGCTGGTCCTTCTTGGCCTGGATGTCATCAGCCACGGCCTTCAGGGTATCGAAATTGTCGATATCCTTGACGTCCTTGATCTTGGCGCCATCGGTGGCGATGTACTTGGCCAGCAGATCCTTGTTGTAAATCAGACCATAGGTTTCCATAGCGTACGGAACGCCAACGACCTTGCTCCCATCCTTGAGGGCGACGTCCTTGTTGATGAGCTGCTTGTACGGCTCGGTGTCCGTCATGTCATCAGTGTAGGACTTCCAGTTCTGATAGCCGACCGGACCATTGACCTGGAACAGGGTCGGGGCTTCGGACTTGGCGATCTCGGACTTCAGGGTCTGCTCGTAGGTGCCGGAAGCAGCAGTCTGGACCTTGACCTCGACACCGGTTTCCTTGGTGTAATCCTTGGCCAGCTTCTGCCATTCGTCGTTGGATTCCGGCTTGAAGTTCAGGTAATAGACCTTGCCCTTGCCGTCGTCGGAGCTGGAGTTCGATCCGCAAGCGCCCAACGTGCCTACGGACATCGCCGCGATGGCGACCATTCCAACTGCTGCCTTGATAGTACGATTCATCATCGAACCTTTCTCTTCCATTCCTGTTTCCCAGCACCCCGCTGGTCAACATCCTGTGAAATCGCTTCCTCACGATTCCTGACATGCACTATTGTGCCGCATTTCTCCCATTTTTGCAAACGTAAGCAAGAAAAACCATTTTTAGAGTGATTTTACGATCGCAGGTTTTTCTCAAAATACTTTATTTTCAACGGTTTTCATCACACTGTCTTTATGAAACCGTTTGCGACACACCCTCCATATCACACGGCAACAATCGCAGTGACTCGCGAACCTGACGCCGTACGGCAACAAAAAAAACGTCGGCGGTTTGTAAACGATGTCAAACTACCGACGTTCAGCCCAGCGCAACGCACCTAGCAATTCCAATGCTCGATAACGTTGTCTCCCTTATATTGGCTCAGCACGCAATAATGCGCGGTGTCGAGGCGCAGCAAACGCGCGAAATGCGGATCGACGTCCAGCCACTGCGAGGTGAGGATGCGCAACACATGCGCGTGCGCCACCAACAGCACGTCATGACCGGCATTGAGCAGCGGCATCACCGCGTCGATCGCATCGCGGGTGCGCGCGGCGGCCTCCTCAACCGTCTCGCCAGGGCCATTGTGCACCGGAACCTGCTCGCCGCTTGGCAACGTCTCAACCCAGTCGCCCTCCAACGATTCGGGAAGGGAACGCGGACCGTCGCGCCATACATCCCACTGGAAGCCTCCAGCCTCGCTCACCTCCTGGCGTGTACGCCCTTCGGCACGGCCGTAATCCCATTCCGCAATCTCGTCAAGCACTTTGAAATCGCCATAACCAGCCAGTTGCGCGGTCTGCTGGGCGCGACGCAGGGGGCTTGCGAACATGCAGCCTTGGTCGAAACCATTGGGGAACGCCTCACGAAGACGCTCGCCCGCCGCACGAGCCTGCTCGCAACCGGTATCGGTCAACGGAATATTGGTTCGGCCGGTATGCTGGCCCGATTCGCTCCACACAGTCTGGCCATGGCGCAGCAGTACCAGGTGGCCGGGCGCGATTGAAGAAGCATCCTTGCTTCCGACTTGAGTATCTGTCATACTCCTACTCTAGCCGACGAAAAGCGTTTCACCAGCAATCTTCCACCACGTGTCTTAAGCGCTTCGCAACGCACGCATGCGCCGGCGAAATCCAACCGAAATCCGACGGCACGGTCTACACTGGAAATCATGAGTGAAATGCCTGACCCGGAATCCAGCGCAGACCGCATCGTAGCGTCGCTGCATAACGTCGACGAGAAAGTGAATGCCCTGCGCGAACAGCGAATCAACGATCCCGACGATCTTTGCGACAAGATGTTCAAGGTGGCCGCCCCCACGCTGGCCGGACTCGTGTTCGGCAAACTGTTCGAACTGGCATGGCGCAAGTCGGTCGGCCGCAAAGCCGTGTTGCCGGACGGCACCACCGACAAACGCAAGGAACTGGCGCTGAATCTCGTGTTCGGCGTGGCTTCCGCAGGACTCGGCGCGCTGGTATCGCAACTATCCGACCGCGGATCGCAGGCGCTGGTCGATCGCCGCCACTCCCGTCAATCGCGCCGAATCCGCTGAAACCGTGGAATCCGCTAGACTTGCCGATAAGCGCAAATTTCGCCAGATCCGCAAACAATCCCACTCCAACTTCCATATTTCGAAGCGTGCGATTCAGATCTGCAATTGAAGCTGCGGTTGGAACCGCACGAAACTGCACGAAACTGCGATTGGAAGGAATGCGCTTGCGGGCGAAAATACTTGCGCAATTACGCGGATGGGATATAAATAGTCAACATGAGTAATATTCTGCATAATGCAACTGTCGACACTCTGCTGGAGCGTCGTTCCATCCGCAAATTCAAGCCGAAGCCGCTGAGCGACGATATCGTCGAAACTCTCGAAACCGTGGCCCAGCATGCCGCAAGCAGCCAATTCCTGAACGACTGGTCGGCAATCCGCATCACCGATCCGGCCGCAAAGAAGCGTCTTGCCGAAATCGGCGGGCAGCCATATATCGCGACCGCGCCACTGCTGTACGTGTTTGTGCTTGACGAGCATCGCAATGCGGCCATCGCAGCTTCCAAGGGCGTTGAGACCGCTTCCGACGAGTTTACGTTGAATGGCAGCTATCGTTACACTCAGGCACAGAATGACGCAGTTTTGGCGCTTCATGCGATGGAGACGGCCGCTTATTCGCTCGGCCTTGGCTGTGTGATTCTCGGCTCGCTGCTTAACGATGTTCCGGCTTTGATTGATCTGCTGAATCTTCCGGAATACACGTACCCTGTGCTCGGACTTGCGATTGGCAAGCCCGATCAGGATCCCGCACTCAAGCCGCGTATGCCGCGCTCCATGCAGTTCTTTGAGAATGAGTATCCGTCGAACGATGAGACGTTGCTTGCCGGTTTGCAGGATTTTGACGAGGAAGTGCATCGGTATTACGATTTGCGCAATACCGAGCGCCCAGTTGATCCGTTCAGCGATCAGATCGCGTCGAATGCGGTCGATTCCGGTGTGACCAGCAAGGCCGTGGCTCCAAACGCCAAGCGCCAAGGCTTCCGCCTCGAGCGCTAACAGAACTACTTACGACGTGGTTTGTAGCCTTTTTTGCGGGAATGCGGTTTAATCTGCTGATTGAAGGGCACGTACGTGTAGCTGGATTGTGGATCGCGATGTGTGAGATGCCAGGTTCCGCAGAATTCGCACCGATACACCCATAGTTCAGTGCCGCGTTCACGCCAACTCTGGTCGGCGGCCTGCCGGGCCGTCGCTTTGTCGCGATACATGATTTTGTTCGATTCGACGCAGCGTTTGGGTACGAAATAATGCATAGTTCCCCAGTCTATTCCACCATCGGATAAGGGCAGGAAGCTCCCCTGAAATTCCTGGGATCCCCCAGCGTCCCGGGACTCCCAGTGGATGGAGCGATCCTCCCGCCACCAGGCCTCCCGGCGGAACAAAACACCCAGTGGGTGGAGGAATCATCCCGCCGGCAGTCCTTCCGGCGTCCGAAAACCTCCAATGGGCGGAGGAAAACGCCCGTGTGCGGGAATAAGAAAGGGGGTTCCCGGAGCGTCACGCTCGACGGGAACCCCGACGTTGAATGCGGCGGCG